>CXWL01003427.1_pt1 | contig 192819 bp, 146 predicted proteins | sample 590931 | NCBI WGS metagenome assembly CXWL01 (sample SAMEA3498368, study PRJEB10139) | groundwater metagenome | biome: water well; material: biofilm material | place: Germany | collected 2015-04-27
CTGTAGAGCGCATTGGTCCCGCTGGCAGTGTTAAAGTAGCCGGTGGTGTTGCTGTAGAGCGCATTGGTCCCGCTGGCAGTGTTAAAGTAGCCGGTGGTGTTGCTGAAGAGCGCATTGACACCGCTGGCGGTGTTAGAGTCGCCGATGGTGTTGCTGTAGAGCGCACTGCTCCCGCTGGCGGTGTTTCCGGAGCCGGTGGTGTTATTGTAGAGCGCCTGCAGACCGCTGGCGGTGTTGTAACTGCCGGTGGTGTTGTTGTAGAGCACTTGAAACCCGCTGGCCGTGTTATAGTCGCCAGTGGAGTTGCTGAGGAGCGCATTGACCCCGGTGCCGGTGTTTGCGTTGCCGGTGGTGTTGTAGTAGAGCACATTGGTCCCGCTGGCTGTGTTATAGTTGCCGATAGCGTTGTTGTAGAGCGCATTGGCCCCACTGGCGGTGTTTTGGCTACCGACGGTGTTAAGCCTGAGGGCATCGATCCCGTTGGCGGTGTTAAAAGCGCCGGCGGTGTTGCTGAGGAGCGCACTGACCCCGCTGGCAGTGTTAGAGTAGCCGGTGGTGTTGCTGGCAAGCGCATTGACCCCGCTGGCGGTGTTATCTTGGCCAGTCATGCTCAGATTGCCCGCGCCGAGGCCAATAAATGTGTTGTTAGCTCCGAAGTTGTGAATGAAAGTCGTCCCACCTGATTTGATCACGCCAGCAGTTGCCGTACTAAGCGGAATCTCCATGTTACCGGTTATCGTCAGTTGTTCGCTGGGAGTCGCCGTGCCAATGCCGACTTTGGCGGAATTGTCGCCCGTGTAAATAAAGCTCCCGGCGTCGATCCATCCGCCGCCGTTCACCGCGAACATCACAGAAGTCAATCGCTGGCGAGGGGCAATTTCCGGATCGGCACCAATCTTTATGCCGAGATAGCGAACGCTATCATTCACCACAGCGTCCGGCACAGCCGTAACCGCTCCGAGTGAAACCGAGAACAATCCGTTCACTGTAGAGACACTCTGAGTCTCCGTCCAAAGCGCAGTCCCAGCTGAGGGTACGATATAGATTGAAAATATCACCGTTGAGCTACCGTCGGGGACAGGGTTCCCTGAACCGTCGGTCAGCCGCCCCTGATAGTTGAATACCCGGGGAGCTGAGGCGAGGAGTGTTGATGTCGCGAGAGTGAGCAACACTGTGGCGGTGAGCATCATAAGCTTCTTCATGTAATCCCTCCTTAAGAAAAACACAGAATGATTTGAATCAAATATAGTACTTAGTATCGGTAAGCGAGTACTTGTGGTTAAGGTATACTATTTTGTCGAGTTGTCAATGGGTCATGATTAAGTGCGTGGTGTACGTCCTCGTGCACCACGAAAGAGGGTCTGTTGAAAAACCTATGTTTAGTTTTGTATTGCGTAGGTCACTCGCGTCCTCGCGGGTGACAACCAGAGAAAGGATCAAGATGTCAACCCCGAAGACGGGATTGACCTACGAAAACGCACAACAGGCGGCAGACGAGGACGTCCGCCAGCCACAAGGTAAAAGATGTCGAAACCGACGCGGATTTCGACCTACCAAGACTGACCGTTGGAGTCATTGCATCGTGTCAGGCGAGGGCACCCGACACCACAAATATTGTCGTTGCGAGCTCAGCGAAGCAATCTCAACTCATTCTTAAGTCAATATCAGAAGGAGTGATTGCTTTGGTCACGTCATGATCCTTCGACCCTTCGACAGGCTCAGGGTGAAGTTGTTCCTCGCAGAGATGCTGACTTTTTTAATACTCTTCCCGGTTCGGGCTTGCCCAACGAGATTCAGACTATTAGCTTATGTTGTCGGCAAAGATAGCCCTGTTTGCATCGAGGCGCTGATAGTCGGGTATAAGCATTCTACGATTCATCCCGACGGAGAATCGATCAGGGAACCAACGGTGCATTGTTTTGGTTCTCATGGCTACGACTAGAAAACTATTTGGAGGTAAATGATGAGCAAGACACTTGAGATTACTGACGCTACCTTTGAGGCCGAAGTCCTTCAATCGGATAAACCCGTTGTTGTTGATTTTTGGGCTACATGGTGCGGTCCATGCAAGATGATAGCTCCGATTCTTGAAGAAGTTGCCCGCGACATGGGTGATAAAGTCAAAGTGACCAAACTCGATGTCGACTCGAACAGCAAGACCGCTGGCAAATACAATATCATGTCGATTCCGTCGCTGTTGTTCTTCAAGAACGGCCAGGTGGTAGATTCGGTTGTAGGTGCTGTCCCCAAATCGCAGATCGTCGCCCGGTTGGAAAAAGTTTTGGCATAAACGGTTCTAAGTATTCAATTATCGGGCCGGTGGTATTTTTGCTGTCGGCCTGATCTTCTTTCTACCGCGACGCTGTTGAGTTAGAGCTATGAGCATACGTGATGTTGTCCTTTTGATTGTCTTTGTAGTTGCCTGGATTGTTCTGATCACTAAAGTAGCCCCCCGGCTGGGAGTGCCCACCTGAATGAGCGACAATTGCGCTCCCCGTGCGGGAAAGAAGGACAAAAGTATTCCGGAGGCGCCCGACGAGGGCTCGGCCGATGGCCCAGATGCCTGTAAACGCTAGGCAATAGAATGCCGATAATCTATTAGACCTACATGAATACATATCGACCCGACTCATATTCTACCCAGGGCTCGCCAACAATCGGGCCGGGGATGCTGACGCCGTTTATCAAGTGGATGCTCATATCCAACGCGGTGGTGTTCATCCTGCAAAACCTGTCGCGGTTTATCGGCGGATTCCCTGACTTGACACCGCTGTTTGGGTTAACTCCATCTCTATTCCTTGACGAATTCCCGAATCACTTTTACCAAGTGTTTTCGTATATGTTTCTGCATGCCGGAATTGGGCACATCTTTTTCAATATGTTGTCTCTTTGGATGTTCGGCACTGAGATTGAGCACGCTTGGGGAGTCAAATCATTCGCGCGATTCTATCTGCTCAGCGGACTGGCGGGCGCGGCGCTGACGCTCGCGGTTTACCCAAACCAACCGATTCCGATGATTGGCGCTTCGGGGGCTATCTGGGGAATTCTTGTGGCATATTGGCTTATGTTCCCGAATCGTCAATTATATTTGTATTTTCTATTGCCCGTAAAGGTAAAATGGGCAATTCCAGGTCTTTTGATCCTGAGTATCTTCACCGCAGGGGATCATGTGGCGCACATGGCTCATATCGGCGGCGCGGTATGCGGATTTCTCTATCTCAAAGTCGACTGGCGCTGGAATTTGCTGAGTCGGAAAGTAAAAGACTTGCGCTATCGGCGTACGCAAGCTAAGCTTGAAAAGCGGCGTGATGAGGCCGAGGAAATCATGAAAAAAGTTGATGCCATTCTCGACAAGATCAACGCGGTGGGAATTGGTAACCTAACAAGCGCGGAAAGAAAGTTTCTTGATGAGGCATCGTCACATCTGAAACACCGCCAAAAAAACGCCGATAGGTAATATATCAATGCCCAAGAGAATTTTGGTAGCGGAATCAGCCGACGCAGTAAGGCAGGTGATTGAATCACTGCTGAGGCAGAATGGGTACGATGTGATCGGTGTGTCGTCAGCCGCGAGAGCCGCCGAAGTACTTCAGTTTGGCCGCCCCGATCTCCTTGTAACTGGAGGCGATCTGCTGGATGCGAGTCAGCGTCCGTTTTATGACGTTGTCCAAAGCGATTCCAAAACCAGCTCGATGCCGTTGTTGGTCATAGAACCACCCGATAAATCGAATGTTTCGCTCCCTCCCGAAGTTGTGATCACGCGGCCTATTGATCCAAAAGATTTCATGCAAAGGATAGGAATTTTTCTGGGACAGGCGGTCGTAACTACCAAGGCCTCGGCCCCCAACCCCGTGAGAACCACTCCTATAGACGATTCATTCCTTGACGCCGCGCTCGGACTTGACCAGCTAAGCGTCACCGCATCAGAGGATATGGATAAGACTTCAATCAGTCAATCTCTGAAACGTAAAACGGGTGAGCTAAAAGCAACTGCCTACGACGGTGGTGATGGGGATTCTATGAGTGATTCGCGGAAAGTCGAATCGTTGACCATTCGTGATGATTCATCTGAAATTCGCCCCCAAGATACTTTCCCACCCAAAATAGCCAAACAGAGTGGTACCGGTAAAATTGAGATTGTGGGCGATCAGTATGGCATGATCGACCCGAACGCTGTACTGCAAAAGCAAGAACGCGCGGTGCATGATTATGACTGGTTTGTTGACGCCGTTCGAAGTGATGTTTCTTCATCGGGCGCTCCGACCGTGAGCGGCAAGTCACACACCCCTGGTTCGCCGTCGGGTGCGCCTTCTGATTCCCAGAAACTCACAATGACAGAAACGTCTTCTATTATTGATCCCATTACCAAAGTCTCAGGAGCTGTAACAGGACACCCAGCCGCCGGAGCAGGAAAGAACTACTCCGAGGGAGTAGAAAAATTTATTGATGAATTTAAGAAAGAAATTGAGCTTCTTCGGTCACGCGAAGCGGATGCGCCTGTAACCGCTCCGGTAACGCCAACCCCAAATCCCCGCGCCGGCATGACTTGGGAAGAAGAAGTCGAGTCCGCTTCAGCTGATCAAACCCGTCTGTTCACACGCGAGTTGATGGCGCTTTTAGCGGAACGCATAGCTGAACGGATTATCGCCAAGATCGATTCCGACAAACTACTGGCGATTATTAAAGAAGAATTTATCGCCGCCTCCCGAAAAAAAGGTCAATAATCGAATCGAATCTTTCTTTCCCGGTTATAACTACAGTGACATACTTACCTAACACGAACGGGATACTCTGAGGTCAACATGTTTGAACAACCAACTGTAGAAATACCCACCGCCTTTCTGGCCGGACTACTGTCTTTCCTGTCGCCGTGTGTCCTTCCGCTGATTCCGGGGTATTTGTCGTTTATATCAGGAGTTTCTATCGATGAATTGAGCGATTCATCCCGACGAGGTGAACAGACCCGTCGATTGATCCTCAACACACTGTTTTTTGTCATTGGTTTCTCAATTGTCTTTATTCTGCTAGGCGTCGGCGCCAGCAGTATCGGCCGGTGGTTGCAGAGTAATCTCCAGCTATTTAATCGCATTGCCGGTGTCGCCGTGTTTTTGTTTGGGCTTCATGTGGCAGGTGTTTTTCGTATTTCGGCACTCAATTACGAGAAACGGTTTCATTTGCAGGGAACTGGCAAGAAAAAAGGGGTGTGGGGAGCTCTTTTGATAGGGCTTGCTTTTGCCTTTGGCTGGACTCCTTGTATCGGGCCAATTCTCGGATCGATTCTGACACTTGCGGCACAACAGAATAGCATCGGGCAGGGGATATGGCTCTTGACCGTATATTCGCTCGGGCTGGGTATTCCGTTTATCCTGACAGCCATCCTGTTTAATTACCTCATCGGAACCTTTGGATTTATCAAACGTCATTTCCGCGCGGTAGAGATAATCTCTGGCAGTCTGCTGATGCTTGTGGGCGTTCTTATTTTCTTCAATCTGCTGTCACAGATTTCCACATTCCTACTCAATCTATTCCCGTCGTTGCAGGAAGTCGGATAATCCCAAATCTCGTACGAAAATATCGCCGGACGCTTGACGATATGATTCGGCCCTCCTATATTGGCTGAGAATAGGGAATGCTTCGCGAAAAAGATCTATGTCACCAAAGAAAAAGAACGAAATTGTAGTAGCCATTTGTCTGCAGGAGGCGACCGAGGACGGCTCGTCTATGTCACTCGGACCTATTAGGGGCGAAAACCTGACCGCCCTTCTTGAGGCTTTTACTCTCGATACCGTGAGGAATATGCTCGCGGTAGAATCTGTCGATGTCCGAATCTATCATAACGATCTTCCCGATCAGCGTCGTGCCGCGAAACTCGCGATCGAAACAACTTCCAAGAGGGGGAAGAGCGACAACCCCAAACTTTCAGTGCACGAGCGCGCCCGCGAACGTTGGGGGCTACGAATCGAAGCAGTCTTTCAGGATTGTTTCGAGGCAGGGTACAAGCATGCGCTGATGATTGGAAATCGTACCCCCACGATTACATCGCATATGATGGCAACCGCAATTCGGATGCTCAAGGAGTCGGACGCGGTTTTTGGCCCAACTCCTGAAGGTCGGTACTATGTTATTGGTATGTCTGGCTCGTCGAAAATTGACCTCTCGAAATTCGACTGGACCTCGGCGCACATATATTCCGACGTCGCCCATGCCTTTACCGAGAAGAAACTGAGCTGGTCAGAGCTGGAAATCTGGTATGTAATTGAAAGCGCCGACGATCTGGAAATAATGGTGCGTGATATTAACCAATACCGGTTTGAGGGGGACGAAGAATCTGCCCGTCACACCGAAACGGTTATGGAACGACTGATCACAAAACTGGAGCCGTAAGTGGAACGACAGATGGCCCGTCTTTCCTGGCAACAGGTCCAGTCGCTGGTACCCGCTAAAATCGATACTATCATTCTTCCGGTCGGGACTATTGAAGCGCATGGATCGACCTCACTTGCCACTGACTGCATCATCCCTGAAGATATTTCCAATGGAATTGCCGAGCGAATCAACGCTTTGGTGGCGCCAACCGTCAACTACGGTGTAACCCGGTCGCTTTATAGGTATAACGGCGGCTCGACTGTCAGGCCCGAAACACTCGCACTTTATATTAGGGATATTCTGAACAGTTTTGCCGATGACTCCTTTCAACACATCATCATTATGAACGGTCACGGCGGCAATAACTCCACACTGAAAAATGTGGCTCTTGATTTTCATCAAGAGCGAAAGAGCGCGGTGGCAGTTGTGCACTGGTGGGAGCTTTGTGGCGATATGACCAAAGAGTTTTTCGGCCATGTCGGCGGTCATGCCGGCACCGATGAGACCGCTTATGTACAGGCGGTCGATCCGACTCTTGCCGTCAAATCGGACTATTCAGCTGAACAGGCATGGTATTTCCGACCCGGCGCCGATGTGTACCCGGTGCCGGGGACGATTCTGCTTTATAAAGATGGGGAAGGGTATCCGAACTTCGATCTGGAACAGGCGAAGGCGTATCGTTTGAAAGTGATTGAAACCGTTGGAGAGTTTACTCAGACAGTGATTGAGCGCTGGCGAAAATTCGGTTTCTGACCTGCTCAGAAGTTCTCGATATAGGTCAGCCGCAATTCGCGGGTGAATGTCTTAGATTCGCGTCGATTGGTCAGCAGATCTTTGGCTATAAACTCAAGCTCCAGATTTTTCGTAAACAGCCACTTGATCGCAAGGTTGAGATACCCGCGCCCTCTCCCGCTAAAGGTCTCGAATGGCTGTAGCTGTTTTCCGCTGTTGTCATTCAAGGCTATATCGTATTCAAGTGACAGACCGAAATTGTAATCGAAAGTGGCGTCCATCCCCGCGAAGAAATTGATGCTCTTGTCTTTATCGAGTTCCCCTTCAGTGGAGTAGTTCACACCGCCGTGCCAACTTGCCGCCCAGGTGTAGGCATAGAACCCGCGACTGGCCACGGCATAAAACCCACGCGATTTGAAAGTGTAACGCTTGTAATTCGGATTCCACGCCCCGTTCCCTTGGTCGGAATACCCTATGGAAATAGCCGGATTGTACGTTCCCTCATCAAAGAAACGGAACTTAAGCGAAAAATCGATGCGCGGGTTCCAGTTGGGATTGATATTGGAAATCACTTCATCACCACCGAAAGACAGCCCCAACATGAAACGGTTCGAAAGTCCGATATTCGTAAAGCCGATTCCACCGCCTTTGGGGTAAACTCGAAATCCAATGTCAAAATAGCCGCGTTTGAGCGTCGCGGCGGTGGGGACATCAACCAGCCAGCGCGGGGGATGTTCGTAGAGTGTGTGAGCATTCTTATTCGCCCCTTCGGATAATTCCCGATCGGGTTGAGCATTCGCACTGCCGGTTCCGATTGCCACTACTGCGACGGTAAGCGCGATAGTCAGAACTGATTTGGTTAGATTTAGCATAATCTTTTGTCCACTCATTTGTAATGATGATAGCAAGCTGGTAGACGGGGAGTCAAATTAAAACTGTCCGGGCGGTGGGGCCATTTTCTCTGTCTGGTGGCCCACGATTTATCGTGGGGTTGCTATGTTGCTTCAGGTCCTTTCCCGCGCGAGCGGGATGAGACCTGACGCGCTTTTCCTTATGTGGCTGGCGGACGTCCTCGTCTGCCAGCTTCTCTTAGATTTCGTGGTGCACGGGGACGCACACCACGCACTAACACATGATGACGGGCAAGACGGGACGTCTGCCGCGCACGGAAATTTTCTATAAGCGCATCAGACGCAAAAGAAACTTGTCCCTTTATCGTTCTCTGTTATATTTGCTCCCGACAAAACTATATGCGCGCACTCATACAACGAACATCTTCCTGCGAGGTCTGGATCGACGGCCTCCTGCATAGTTCGACAGGACCAGGGTTGTTAGTCCTGTTCGGCGCCAGAACCGGTGACAGCGAACTGTCGTGCACGGCACTGGCCGATAAGCTGGTCAACCTGCGAATATTTGAGGACGAACAACAGAAAATGAATTTATCGGCTCTTGAAGTTTCCGGCGAAATCATGATAATTTCACAATTCACTCTCTATGCCGACACCCGCAAGGGTCGTCGCCCGGCTTTCACCGATGCTATGGAACCGCTTCAGGCAGAATTACTCTATAATCGGTTCGTTGATTTAGTGCGCGCCACTGGTCTGGTAACAGCCACGGGACAGTTCGGCTCCAAAATGGATATTCGGCTTACCAACCAAGGCCCGGTTACCATCATGCTGGAGCACGATGTTTAACCACATTCGTGATCTGTCATTCCGCATCCCGCTTATACTGGCTTCAGGATCACCCCGACGACGACAACTTTTATCCGAAACCGGAAGCCGCTTTACAATTGAAACCCACGATGTCGACGAAACCCGTCGAACCAATGAACCGGCTCTGCAGTATGCCGTACGACTCGCCGAGGAAAAGGCCCTTGCGGTTGAAACTTTGCGGGAAACGGTAGTCTTGGGATTCGATACGATTGTAATTGTTGACGATCTTGTTTTGGGCAAGCCAGATTCGAAAGATCATGCCTTTACGATGCTGAAACTTCTATCCGAACGACGCCACGAAGTGTGCACGGCGGTGGCGATGACCCGTAACGGCCAAGTACTCTCATCGCAATATGATGTCACCAAAGTCTATTTCCATGCGGTCACCGACAACCAAATAAGCGACTATATCGAAGGTGGCGAGCCGATGGACAAAGCAGGGTCTTACGGAATTCAAGGAATGGGGGCGTTTTTGGTTGACAGAATAGAGGGAAACCTTGATACTGTCGTCGGTCTGCCGAGGGATCTATTAGATCGGATGGCCGCGGCGCTACTTGAAAAAACTATAGGGTAAATTACTCGCATGTCTGAACTACACATAAGATTAGGTAAAGCGCTTAAACTGGAACGTCAGGGCAAGAACCTCCAATTGTCTAACTTGGCGGATCTGCTCAAAACCTCCGAATCGACCTTGGAGCGATTAGAGGAAGGCGATTCCTCATCGTTTGCGTCCCCTGTCTATTTTTCTCTCTACGCCAAATCGTACGCCGAGTCGCTCGGGGTCGACTATACCCGCACCGTGGAAGCCATTCGCGAGGACCTGGGCGAATCACTCGAACCGATCGCTCCGGCTCTCAACGGTAGTCCCGCCCCCAACGTCGAACTTCCAGTGGAATCGCAGTCGACAAGAAGCACGAAGAAATTTCTGTGGATAGGCGCAGTCGCAGTCGTTGTCATTGCGTTGCTGATCGTTATTTGGATGTCGCTCGATAGCGGCACTAATAACCCTGCGCCAGCCAAAGTTACCCCTCAAGAGCAGACGCTCGGCACTCAAAACACCGAAAACTCCACAAGCGCCTCCTCGGATACGTCGGTGATTACCCTCTCCCTTTCCGCCCGGGGATCGAGTTGGGTGGCTTTGATGACCGATGGGGACACTGCCCTGTTCAGGACGTTTTCTGCTGGAGAGACACTTGAGGTTTCAGCAGTGCGGCAAATGACGCTTACTGTGGGCACTCCATCTCAGATTGACCTTAAAATCAACGGCTTTTCAGTGAAACTGGCAGACCGTTCCGGGCGAATTTCCAATATGGTGATAACTCCCGGAAACGTCAGGGCATTGACAGGCGCAATGGACAAAGAAAGCGTTCTGACTACGGCGGATTCATCGACAACATCTCCTACCGGCAAAGAACAGACGGTAACCCGAGAAGCGGGGAGGTAATCTATGTGGTTGAAACATTTATTTGCGCAGTTTCAGCTAAGACAATACCGGTCGAAGATGGAGCCGACCACGTGGAGTTTCCCGAGTGACCTGATGAAACCGAGACGGATTCTTGTGTGCCTACCGGGAGGACTTAGGGAGCTTACTCTCGTAAAGAGCTTTCTTCCAACGATCAACTATCTGTTCAAACCCGCGGATATCACACTATTGGCCATGCCGGGGATAAAAGTTACTGACATCTACCCTCGCAAAGGGGTCCAACTACTGACTCCAGCCACAGACCAGCTTAATTGGAGCGGGCTCCCGAAAAAGAGCTATCTGAAAGTTTTACAGAACCAAAAATTTGATATGCTATTGGACATGAGCATAGAACCATCGGAATTCATGTCGGCGGTCCTGCTGAGTTTCCCGCATGCGGTGCGCATAGGTCGCGGTAACCATTTGGGGAACCCGTATTATAATTTCGAAATCAAAACCAAATATTTGCGGGACGAACGGAATATCTACCGTTCCATGCTGGCGACAATCGGCCAGGTAATCAACCGGAATATCGATAACACTGTGGCGACCGACGGCGCCTCACAGTAACGGAGGGGACGTGTATCTCAAACAACTCGATATAGTCGGATTCAAATCCTTCGCCAATAAGACATCGGTGAAGTTCGCGACTGGCGTAACCGCCGTGGTTGGTCCGAACGGATGCGGCAAAACTAATATTCTCGACGCTCTCCGCTGGGTGCTCGGCGAACAACGTCCGACCCGACTTCGTGGCGGCAAGATGGAAGAAGTCATTTTCAACGGCACCCGTGACCTAAAACCGCTGGGTATGTCCGAGGTTTCTCTCACGGTCGTCAACGACCGTGGCGTACTGCCAACGGAATACAACGAAGTGCAGATCACCCGTCGGTTGTTCCGGAGCGGCGAATCGGAATATTTGCTCAACAAAATTCCGTGTCGCCTCAAGGATATTACCGACCTCTTCGTCGACACTGGCATGGGCGCTCATTCCTATTCAGTGATTCAGCAGGACATGGTCGATTCGGTCATTTCGGACAAAGCCGAAGAGCGCCGGTTTCTTTTCGAAGAAGCCGCAGGAATCACCAAATATAAACAACGCAAGAATGCGGCCCTGCGAAAACTCGAGTCCACCGATCAGGACCTCCTACGACTGAAGGACATTTACGCCGAAGTTAAGACACGGTCTACCTCGCTCTATCGTCAACACAAAAAGGCCGAGCGGTATCAGTTGCTTGCCGACGAAACAAAAGCGTGGGAAATATATCTGGCGGCAACCAGGGTTCGGTCGAGCGAAACGGAACGGCGTCAACTGCAAGGACAGCGCGAGACGCTCTCCGACCAAAAACTTGCCCGCGAGACTTCGTTGGATACTCTCTCAGGGCAACTGGAATCTTCGCGCACCCGCCTTCTGGACAACGAACAGCGGTTGAATTCTTCTTCGGCCGAAATCTATCGGCTCTCGGAACAGTCTCATACGCTGGAACGAGAAATTTCCGTTCTTGATGAAAAGAAAGCCGCCGCGACTTTACTGATTGAGAAAAATAGTCAGGAAGTTTTGGCTATTGATCAGCGCCATACCGGGATTACCGAGCAAGTAACGTCGGCCGAGCAGGATATCAACGCGCTCAAGACCGAGCTCGGACAGGTAACCGCTCAGCTTCGTGAAGCCGAATCAGCTCAAGCCGATACCGACCGCCGCCTGCAACAAGCGCGTACTTCACGCGAAGAACGTAATATCCGGCTGATCGAACTCGAAGGTAAGCTTTCGTCCGGCCGCACCGAGGAGCATTCACTGCGCGAGCAGGAAACAGAACTCCTTGCGATTATCCAATCCTGCGCGACAGCTGTCGAGGCGTCGCGACAGAAACAATCGGCCCTTACTTTCGAGCTCAATTCCCGTCAGGATCACCTTCAGAAATTGCTCGCTCGCAAAAAAGAACTCGAAGACCAGCAAACCGCCACCAGTGCTCGAATTGAGGCGCTGGTCGATCGAGGTGAAGAGCTATCGCTTGAAATCGCAAACATGGGCGCTTCAATCGAGGCATGCCAGGCACGCCGACACCTGCTCGAAGAAATGATGGTTCACTATGAAGGGTACGAGTCAGGTACGGTTGCGGTGCTTGAACGAAAGGCCGAGTGGCCGGGGATCGACGGAACCGTCGCAGAACGATTTGTCCCGGTCGAAGGTATGGAGGCGGCTCTTGAAGCGGCCCTTGGCGAGGTTGCAAAATATGTGATCTGCCGCGATCGACGTTCAGCGGAGGCAGTGATTGCCTTTCTGAGAGAGCAAAAAAAAGGGCGTATCGGAATCGTTGTCCCTGATTCTGGCACACTTAATCCAGCCGTCAAACGACCCGAACTGAATCAACCCAATATCGTCGGTTGGCTTGATGCCTTTGTCTCGACTGATGAATCTCTCCGTCCCTTGATGGAGGCAGTATTAGCCCGAACACTTGTGTTCAGAGCGGGCACCACACCTGATGAAATCCTTGAACGTCTCCCCTACGGTTTCCGGGCGGTCTCAACTGACGGTAATCTGTATAGCAAAAATGTCATCACCGGTGGATCGGATGATTCGTTCCCTCTCTTCCGCCGCAAAGAAAAAATCCTCGAACAGGAAAGTCAGATTGCCGAATTGAGATTGCGACTCGACGCATTCCGCGAATCGAAAAATCAGGTCACTGCCGAATTGGGCGCCGCTCGCGCCAATTCCAGCCAGACTAGTTCCGCGCTTGAGGCAATCGCCGACGATATCGAGTCGGCCCAAAAGGAATCGTCTGAGGCAGATTATTCACTTCGCTCACTCACCACGGAGTTTGATCGGGTTCAACGCGAACAACTGATCGCCAACCAAAAAATTGAAAAGATCCGTAATCGACAGTACACGCTGGAACTTGATTCGAACCAACTGGCCGTGCAGAAAAGCGACCTCGTGGGAAGTCTAACCGGTGAATCTACCCTCCTTGAAGATGTCGAACGCCAGGCCGGAGAATCACTGGAACGTCTGTCCCGGCTTCAGGTCTCCGAGATTGAGTGGCGGAGTAAAGTCCAGCAGGCAGAGAGTCGCATCGGCCACCTGCGTGAGATATCAACCGAATTGGAGCGAACGCGCCAGACCCGTATCAATGAATCTCAGCGTGCCGAAAATGAAAGTACATTGTCGGCAGGACGGGTGATTGAGCTGGAACAACAACTCAAGGAAATGTTCAGTGCCCGCGAACAACACTCGCGACAACAGGAAGAATTACGTGCCCAGCAAAATTCGCTACTGACCGACACCACCGAAGTGGAAACCAATGCCAAACTCCTGCGCTTTGAGCGAGACGGACTGTCTGAGCAAATCCACACGCTCGACACCCGCATAAGCGTACTTCAATCTGAGGTCGGCAATGCCGTCGCGCGCATGCAGGAAGAGCATTCAGTCGATATCGCCACCGTGGAAATCGTCAATCCTAATTCAGAATTGAGCGACGATCAGGCCCGCGCCCGACTTCATGAATTGAAAGAACAGATAAGAAACTTCGGCGCGGTCAACCTATTGGCACTCGAAGAATACAAAGAAGCCAACGAACGGGAACAATTCCTTGGAGAACAACTCAAAGACCTGACCACGGCCAAGGACGACCTTACCTCTACAATTTCTCAGATCAATAATACTGCCCGTCAGATGTTCATTGAAACACTCGACAAAGTGCGGACCAATTTCCAGCGGCTCTTTATCGAATTGTTCAATGGCGGCGAAGCCGACGTACGACTGGAAAATCCTGACGATCCGCTTGAGTCAAATATCGAGATCATTGCCCGCCCGCGCGGAAAGAAACTTTTGTCTATCACGATGATGTCGGGTGGCGAACGCGCCCTGACGGCGATATCTCTCTTGTTTTCGCTCTATCTGGTAAAGCCATCCCCGTTCTGCATTCTCGATGAAATCGACGCGCCATTGGACGACGCCAACTGTCGCCGGTTCCTCAGGATTATCCGGTCGTTCTCCGGACAGACTCAGTTCATCACCATCACGCACAACAAAATCACGATGGAAGCCGCCGATAATCTTTACGGCGTAACGATGGAACAACCGGGCGTCTCCAAACTTGTGGGAGTGAGATTCGGCGGTGGTTCTAATGGCGATAGCTCCGAAGCGGTCCAGATCGAGGTTGCGCCAACCGAGAATGACCTGCCTGAGTCAATTCGTGAAAGGTTACTACCGAGGATCAACATAGCCAGTGAGGACTCCACTTCTAAGTCCTGAGCCCCGCATGGTTTCGTTTTTCGATAAACTAAAAAAATCGCTCTTCCGAACTAAAGAAGCGATTGTAGAAAAGATCGCTCAGGTCGTCACCGGCCGGAAGATTGATCAACAGCTAATCGACGAACTGGAAGAGATTCTTATTGAGGCCGATGTCGGCGTGCAAGCCACCCAGCGCCTGATCGACCACATTCGATTGACCGCCCGTGAGCAGAAACTGACCGAAGGCTACCAAATTATCGGGCTATTAAAAGATGAAATCGCCTCTATTCTTTCACGAACAAGCAAAGTAGCTCCGCCATCCACCGGACTGTCAGTTTGGTTGATTACCGGAGTCAACGGCGTTGGCAAGACAACCACTATAGGTAAGCTGGCCACCTATCTTGCTGGACAAAACAAGAAAGTAATGATAGCCGCCTGCGATACCTTTCGAGCCGCAGCTATCGACCAGATTAGTATCTGGGCAGAGCGAAGCGGTGTCGAGATCATCAGGTCTCAGGAAGGAGCCGATCCCGCCTCGGTGGCGCACGATGCGGCCGTCGCCGCGACAGCGCGAGGTGCGGACATTTTGCTGGTTGACACCGCCGGCCGTCTCCACACGAAATTGCACCTGATGGAAGAGCTCAAGAAAATCCGTCGAGTCGTTGAACGCGCCGCACCAAACGCAACCATACTGAGCAAGCTGATTATTGACGGAAACACCGGCCAGAACGCCGTGTCACAAGCCAGAGTTTTCACCGAAGCAGTCGGCTGCGATGGCATCATTGTCACCAAGCTCGACGGCACCGCCAAAGGCGGAGTAGTGATTGCAATATCCGCAGAATTGGGCGCTCCGGTTGAGTTTATCGGTTTGGGAGAGAGTATCGACGACCTCCAACCGTTTGATCCGAAATCATTTGCTGAAGCTCTGTTCGCCCGATGAACGAACTCACGCCAAAGTAATGCTGAATAACCCTATGAGTCCGTCGTTGCGAGCTCTGCGAAGCAATCTCATCTTCTGCCTAAGAGTAGGCGACAAGAGGAGATTGCTTCGTCGTCCGGCAACTACCGACTTCCCGCAACGACAGATTAGATGAATGTCAACAGGCCACTTCGTCCGGGTGATATTTCGTAGCATAACGAACCATGCGTAAAATCAAAATCATCGCGGTTGGAAAAGACAAAGAGTCGTGGCTCACCGACGGTACCGATCACTTCAAGAAACTTCTGAATAGATATGTATCGGTTGAAATCGAAATCCTCGCCAAAGCCCGGACTACCCCCTCTTCCCTTCCTGATGAGATTCGAGCATCTGAAGGCGACACCCTGCTTTCCCGGATAGGCGAAGGCGCTTTTGTAGCTCTTCACGATCGGGGCGAGGTGTTGACCTCCGAAAGATTTGCCCGCGCGCTTGAAAAGCTGACCACCCAACAGCGCGGTACGTTGGTGTTTGTCATTGGCGGCGCTTATGGTCTGGACAAGCAAGTTCTTACCCGTGCTCAACAGTGTATCTCCCTCTCCCCTCTCACTTTCAGCCATCAGGTTGTCCGGCTGGTTTTGCTTGAGCAGTTGTATCGCGCTTTCACTATCCTCGAAGGCACACAGTACCACAAATAAAAACGCTCTGTCTGGATCGGTAGACAGAGCGTTCTAGAGAGAAGACAAGAGGGGACTTATTTCAAAAGAATCATTTTCTTTGAATCGGTAAATCCGCCAGCCTCAAGTTTATAGAGGTAGATACCCGAAGCAGTCTGGGCGCCGGTATCGGCGCGACCATCCCATGTTACTTCTACCATACCGGCGTCACTCGTACCGCTAAATTCGCGTACCTGAGCGCCCGTGATGTTAAAAACTCGAAGTGTCCAGTTGGATGCCTGCGGCAGGCCGAAGCTGATCACTGTCGACGGATTGAACGGATTGGGATAGTTCTGATTGAGTACGAAATCGTCAGGCATTCCAATCTGCCCGGCTTTGGCATTATACGGCTGGCCCTGATAATCCACTAACTCAACATGACTGAGGCGTATGCCACCGTTTCCGGATATCGCCACGTCGACAAGATTGCGCTCACCCGACTCTATTCTATTACGGCCGATGTTGTAGATAAGAACCCGCAACTGACCGTTTACGACTGACGATATCATGTTCATATCGGCGGCATCGCTTCCGGCCGAAACTTGCCCGACAGTTATCGACGGATCAATATCCCAGACAAAATAGGCCGCGCCAATGTCGCCGACTGTTTCAGTCGTGACTCTCAGAGCGCCTTGTTCGTGTGTCGATTGGACAGTCGCCTGCTCCATATACGGATTCAGTTTGTGGATCGGGTCGGCGTCACCGACAATGATCCGAATAAGAAGAGCCAAATCGGACACCGTAAGCGTTATGCCATCAGCATTGATATCAGAGGCCGCGATCGATCCCGGCACATGGTTAGCGAAAGCATCCAATCCCTTGATAAAGTAGTTCGTGAACATGACGGCGTCGGCCACTTCGTATGCCAGGGCGTTCATGTTTATATCACCGCGGTCATCGATTGAATCAGCTGAAATAATGCACACACCACCATTCACGAAGTCTATACAGCGGGTCGGTGCCGTCTTGCCACCCTGCGCCAAGCACGAATCCGGCACTCCAACACCAAACGGACGGGAGGCATTCGGATAAGCGACATCGTTGGTCTCGTCCCAAACAAGTGTTTTTTCGTGACTGTAAATCCGCCGATCGACATAAAGTAACGTTCCAGAAGGATTCGAGAATGAATTGTCGGCGCAGTCGTACCACACGAATGACACCGGCACAAACTGTCCACCCAGGTTCTGGTCGTTTTTGATCAGGAAGTCGATATACGCAAGCGCTCCATTCGGATGTAACGATGAGTCTGGCGGATGGTTAGCGCCGTTGTTGATTTCGGCAATACCGACAAACCGAACGAGTCCGCTCGGGCAGGCCGACCCACAGGCCGCGCCGCCGAGTTTCCATGTGAAATATTCCCATCCGGTAATATCGGAGTTGGCAATCGTAGCGCTCTGATACACCAGAGCCGAGGCATCGTAGCCAATCAGCAGATCAAACCCGCCGATGGGTTCATTCGTTTGAATATTGAGCACTACCTGTGTATGCAGACCCACAGGCGAACAGCCGCCGCCATCAATTGATACTTTCACGCAGACATCGCAATCCGGCTTCGGCACAAAGGTAACAGCGAACGTATCGGTTACCGTTTGGCACCCGTCGGTCGCCTGGAAACAGAACTCATGACGAGTAATGTCGGTCGGCTTAAAGCAGAGCGAGCCGCTGTCGGTGCGTGCGGCTGTGTAGGAGCCAATTCCACAGATTTTAGTCAGGGTAATAGGGTTCTCGGCGTCGGTCGCCCAGAAGCCATTCACACAGACTGTGTTGGTATCCTGAGGACACCGTTCGATAGTCAAGTCGGTCGGTAAGTGCAGAACCGGTTTCTGATTGGACCTGACATTGATTGAAGTCATGCACGAATCTGTCCCGCAAACACCCGTCGCGATGATCTTGGTGTCATATCGCCCGGCCGCAGTCACCGGGATACACACCACACCAGCCGAATAGGTGCCGGAGGGCTTCACGGTTACCTGCACACCGGTACCGGTTACTGTGACAGGGAAACACAGTTGATTGTCTTTAGCCAGACACATGAGCGTGTCAATAGGCGCAGGGCAAATCACATCGGGTGACTGATTAAATGTCACTTGAACATCGAACTCGCAGGAATCACTTCCGCACTGGGCCGAGGCCTTGACTTTGATATGCTTGGTGCCGCCTGAAGTTACATAGAAGGCGATCTTGCCGGTTGCGGGATTGTAAACGCCGCTTGGTGTGATTGTCACAACGGCGTTAGAAGGCGTTATCGGTGCCACGATGTACACCGTATCGGCCTTACAGAGCGAGGCGAACTGCACGCCATTCGGGCAAGCGATACGGGCCGATGCTCCCTGATTGTAGATTACTTTAACGGTGTCTTTATCCTGCTCGCCGCACGAATCGGTCACGGTGACGATGAATTCAGAAACACCGTACACTGTAGGCGTAAAACAGATTGTATTGCCGACAACAGTCGCGGGTGAGTTGACAGTCACCAGCGCAATGTTGCTGTTGACATCTGACACAGTGAACGGCAGACATACCGGTTTGAATGAGCACTCAGTCAGTGTTGAATCCCTGCCGGTGGTCACTATCGGCGCGCTGTTGAAAGTCGACGTGACAGTAAACGAGCAGGTATCAGCGCCGCATTTTCCTATAGCAATAACGGTGATATTCTGAAGACCCGCCTGTAGGACCGGCACGCAGACCTGATTCCCGCTCACATAGCCCGGCGCCGATACGGCAACCTGTGTCACAGAAGATGACAGTGTCAGATCATAGCAGAGTGTATCAGCCGCGCACATGAAGACTGTCTTGTTCCCAGGGCAGTTTACGTTGACAGGATCAAGTATTTTCACGGCCTGAGTGATTACGCAGGTATCGGCATTGCACTGAGCCGAAGCGATGAGCCGAATCCTATACAGCCCGCTGGTGTCCGCGCTGAAACAGAGTTGGCCATTCGACCAATTGCCGAATGACGACTGAACTGTGTATCCGCTTCCAGTGATAGCCACCGGCAGACAAATCTGACCTGGCACGCAGAGCGTATCGGTCGGGCGAGGAGTCGGACACTGGACATCAACTCGGTCGCCGTCGAGAACGGTCACGCAAATTGACTTAGCGTCTCTGGCGCCGCATTTATCGGTCACCGTAAGCGTAGCGCAGTACCGTCCAGCGCCGATTGGCCAGATGCAAACCTCGCCTCGGGTCTCGCTGTAAGTACCACCCTCGATATTGGTCTGTACGATGTTGCCATCGGGATCAAACACGCTGACCGGGACACATATTGGAGCGGGCGAGCACTGGTTGAAAAGCGTATCGGTCGGGCCAAAGGCGACCACGGGCGGCTGATTGTCTGTGATTGTTACCACGACCGTATCAACATCCCGCAAACCGCAGGAATCGGTAACGGTCACGATGACTGGATATACTCCGGCCTTTGTCGGCGCTACACAGACAATCTGGCGGTAAGCATCGTAGTCGCCCCCGACCGCCGTGACCGATGTTACATTGGTATCGATGTCGTTCACCGCGACTGGCAGACAAATCTTTTGGTATGAACACGCCAAGATGGAGGTATCGCGGGGCAGAGCCACTATCGGCGCTGAGTTGGTTTGGACGCGCACCGTAAATTGGCAGGAATACGTGCCGCACTGGGTCGTTACAAACACTTTAATCGTGTTCTCAAGACAGCAGTCCGAATAGAAGCAAACAGATTTGGTCGTCGGATTCCATTTCACACCGGTTCCAACAACTCGCACCTTGGCGCCTTCGGGAATACCGCCAATCGGGAAGCAGAGCGTGTCGGGACGACACTGGAATATCGTCGTGTCGTTCGGGCAGATAAGTGACAGACCTTGGTCGGTACGGACATACACGTTGGCCGTATCGACCGCCTGCGCACCGCACTTGTCCGTCGCTGTGACGATAATTTGATATAGGCCACTATCGTACGGCGCGAAACAGATCGCTCCGTTTTCGTACTTGCCACGATTAACCGTTATCGTCAGCGAGTCATTGTCGGCATCGCTTATGACAGTAGGCAAACAGAGATACTGCGGCGAGCAGAGATACACAGTCGTATCGCGCAATCCGGCGATGATCGGAGCGTTGTTTACTTTGACGGTCACGTCACAAGTCCTGGTTACAGACGCGCCGCAACTGTCGGTGACCGTGATCGTCAGATGATAAAGTCCCGATGTATCGGCATAGGTACGTAACTGGTGAGACACCGCATCGTACTCTCCGTTTGTGACAATCGATGCCAGGTTGTCGTCTTCGATGATAATCGGCATACCGATACGGCCGGGAGCGCACAGATCACGAGTCAGTTGGCTGAACAGCGTCACGACCGGTGGCATGTTAATCCTAATTGTTGCCACAAGCGTGTCGGCGGTCGTTTTGCCGCACGAGTCTGTTACCGTTACAATCACACGCTGAACCGTATCGCGGACTGCGTCTAAACACACATATGTGCCGCCGTTATTTACTAACCTTGCACCTTGAACTGATATATCGGCAATTCCGAAATCGGTCTTGGTGATCGTCACCGGCAGACAAATGCCGGCCACTTCGCACAAGCTGATAGTAGTGTCATTGGGCAACTGCACGATCGGTGAATGACCACCCAACACGGTGATGCGCGACTGACAGGTGTCGGCATTGAGCAAGTTCCCTGCGATAATCGTGATGTCAGTTACCCCTGCTTGGGAAACCGGCACGCAGACCTGACCGTTAGCGTAAGTGCCAATGGGAGTAACGGTCACTTGGACATTCGTTCCAGTAATGGTAACTGGGATACAAATTCTATCAGGGCTATTCAAACAGAGGATCGTGTCAACAGCACCCTGACATTGTACTGTCGCAGGCGCATATTGACCCGCCTCAACCGTCACTGAACAACTGTCGGCTCCGCACTGCGTGGAGGCAAGCACTTTGTAAGTATATCTCCCCGGCGTAGCAACATACACGACGAGTTGATGATTGATCGCGTCATAACGACCGTTGGGTGTTACAGTAATGACAGCGTTTGTAGGAACAATATTCAGATCGATCCGAATTGAATCCGGCAACGGCCTACTCACTGGAATCGGCCCGGTCGGACAGGTCATCTGCACTTGATCAAGCGCGATCACATGAACAACAGTCTGCACTGTCGTCGTATCGCGGCAAGCATCGATCGCCTTAATCGTGATCGGATAGTCGCCGTAGCCTGTCGGCGTGAAGCAGAGAATCGAGTCGTTTATGAGTCCAAGCGAAGCGCGAACTTCGACCACGTTGTTATCGGGATCGGACAGGCGAAATTTGATACAAACTTTATCCAGCGAACAAAGCAGGACATCAATCGACGGTTGCACCGCTATCGCCGGCGGCTGGTTGACCCTGATATTCAAGGTGAATCCGCAACTATCCGTATAACACGGATTGGAGGCCACTACTTTAACTGAAACCGTCTCAGTTCCAAAGATCGGGATTTCGATCTGGCCATTGACGATACGGGCGTTGTCGGGTGAAACGATTACAGAAGTCGCATTCCCGAATATGGACACTGGAATAAACACCGATCCGGTGGCGTCGCAGACTGTTACGGTCGTATCGGTGCCACGGCAGAATACATTAACCGGTTCATATTTAGTTACTGGAATTGTTAGGTCGCAGGTATCGGCATTGCAACTCGCGGTCGCAATCACTCTGATTCGATATGTGCCGCTTGTATCAGCCGCAAAGCACAGATTTTCGTTTTCGATAGTGCCGTAGGATGTGCTGACCACAAAGCCGCTTCCTGTAATGGTCAACGGCACACAAAGCGTTTCGGGGTTGCATATTGTCGCCGGCTCTACTGTTGGGCAGACAATCGCCACCGAGCCATCGCTGTTGACCGTTATCACAACGGTGTCGATAGTCTGAATATTACAGGCATCAGTTACGGTGACGACAATTTTACTATCGCCAAACCGATCAGGGGTAAAACAAACCTGCACGGTTGTATCGCTCCCCAATTTGGTGGATGACAGAAGTGACACTTCCTCGCCAATCAACCGGTTAGCCGAAGCATTCCCCTTTCTGCCTCCACGTATCGGCGCGACCCGCCCCGGACCGGCGATTATTGATCCCATCGATGTCGTGATGCTCACAATATTGCCATCGACATCAGTAGCGTGAATCGGCAGGCAGATTTCCTTAAGGTTGCACAGCAGGAGTGTCGTATCATGCGACGTAACAACCGGAGGCGCATTGAGAACCGTGTTGACTGTAAACGAGCAGGTGTCGTCGTTGCACATGCCATCGGCGATAAGAGTTATAGTATGGGATTCGGTTCCGGTCACCGGCAAAAAGACACTATTCCCTTCGACATACGCGGGAGGCGTGACTGTCCACTTGAATATTTCGCCAACGCTGGCAATTGGGAAACTGAGAGTGCCCGGTTGGCAGAGAAGTATCGTAGTATCGCGCGGGCAGACGATTTCGGTTGAAGGATTCCACTTGGCTAGATAGCTCAACAAGCAGGTGTCGGTATTGCACGTTCCGCGCGCAATGATCGTTACATCAAATACATTTGATCCTTGGGTCGTGTCCGCTGGCAGATAAATATAACCGTCGCGCCAATAACCGATACTTGAAATAACTTCGGTCGGATTGCCGGAAATTTGTAACGGAAATTGTAGCGTATCTCTCTTGCAGAAGAATGTTCCAAGTGGCTCTTGAAAGCGCGAGATTGTAACAGAGTCGCCGCGCGTCGCCGTAACTCCCAGTGTATCAATCGCCATTGCGCCGCACGCGTCAGTAACGGTCACCACAGCGAAAAAATATCCGGAATCGGAAATGGAGAGACATACCCTGCCATTGACGTACGTACCACCGCTAACACTGATATTCGTGATGTTGTTATCAGCGTCAGTCGCGTTTACGTTTCCACAATACTCAACAGTATCAGTTCCACAAACGAGAGGAATGTAATCAGAGGATGCGATATTTACCGTGGGCGCACTGTTAAACTTCACCCGCACAAGCGAGGTCGCCTTGCCGAACAAGCCGCACGAATCGGTCGCAGTGGCAACTATTGTGTACACACCGGCCGTATCGGCTGTAAAGCAGAACCGCTGGCGGTAGGCGTCGTAATCTCCGAAGGACACGACCAAGCGCGAAACATTACTGTCAATATCATTCACCGCTACCGGCATACAGATAACTCCGCCCTGTTCGCAGGCAAAAATTGTCGTGTCACGCGGGACTGCCACAATCGGCGATGAATTAGTCTGAACCGAGACCGTAAACAATTTGGTGAACTTCGTGCCACAAGCTGTAGTTACTTCTACTCGAATAATATTCTGCAGACAGCAGTCGGAATAAAAACAGACCGTCTTGGCAGTCGGATTCCACTTTACATTTGTGCCGAAGATTTTGACAGTCGCGTCGTCAGGTATCCCGGTAATCGGAAAACTGACAGTGTCGGGTTCGCAAAGGAATATGGTCGTGTCGTTAGGGACAACCACATTCACTTGTTGATCGGTGCGTACTTGCACCGTAGAGGTGTGGCTGACCACATTGCCACAGCTATCGGTTACTGTAATCGTTATCGAATATGTACCCGCGCTGTACGGCACAAAGCAGATTGCTTCGTTTTTGTACTTGCCGCGACTGACCGTGACGCTCTTTATATCGTTATCAGCATCGGTTATCGAAACCGGTAGACAGATTTCTCTCGGATAGCACATATAGACCGAGGTATCCGGCACTGCCACTACCGGCTTATGGCCGGTGCGGACTTTCACGTTGATCGTATCAACCGCCGTAAACCCACAACTGTCTTCGACCGTAACCACCAAGGTGTACACGCCACTACTCTCCGGCAGGAAACAGACTTGGCCTGTTTCCGAATTGTACCGCCCAACGTTCGTGACAATTGTCTTGATGTTATTGTCAGTTATAGTTACCGGCAGACAAATCTGTGTCGGCTCGCAATGCTTGAAACTGACATCGCGGCCGAGCGTTACCAGCGGCAAGTCATTCACTTTGATCGTAACAATGGTAGTATCTTTGGCTACCGCGCCACAAGTATCGGTAGCGGTCAGGATAATTCTGTACAGACCGGTGGTGTCCGCCTCGAAACAGATTCGATTGGATATTTTGTCGTAGATGCCATAGTTGGCGTTGACATTGGTCAAGTTGTAATCTGCGTCGTCAACAAATGCCTCTAAACAAACCACTTCGGGTTTGCAAAGAGCGACACTGAAATCCGAAGCCATTCGCACTGATGGTGGCGTATTGAAGCGGACTTTCACAAGCGTCGTGCAAGTATCGGGCTTGCCGCATGTGCCGGTTGCCTCAATAACAACTGTAAAATCCTGCGAATGTCCGACCTGCACACAGACGTTTTTGCCATCAAGATAGGCGTTGTCCGTCAGTATTCTTAGCTTCACACCGGCAGTGTCACTTGAGCCCAGCGGTGAAAAACAGAAAGTGGCTCCGGAGTCCTGTATACAATCAAAAAAGTCATATTCTGCCTGGCACTGCAATAACGCCGGATGCCCTATGGTCACCGTCACGACTTGCGTATCAGATACCACCACATTGCAGTCATCCGTGCCAATGAGAACTATGGTATAAGTCCCTGAAATCTCAGGGGTGAAACAAACTCGACCATCACGAATCACACCGAACGTTGTCACCAATGATTTCAGGTTATTGTCGACAACTTCAAACGGCCGACAGATTTCTTCCGGCTGGCAGAGATTGAACGCGGTGTCCGCTCCAAAACGCACAATCGGTGGGGTGTTGATCGCAATCGTGACAAGCGTTGTGTCGCTGGCTGTCAACCCGCATGAATCAGTCGCGGTCGTTATGATGCTGTAAAGCCCCGTAGTGTCTGCCAGGAAGCAGACGTTATTCCCCGGCTTGTCGTAGACTCCGTAGTTGGCGACGACACTTGCCAGATTTTGGTTTACGTCATCGACCAAAATACCGACACAAACCAATTCCGGCCTGCAAAGCAACATCGACAAATCAACAGCCGAAGTTACTACCGGCGGATGATTGGCCAGTACTGTGATATGAGTGATACAAGTATCAGTCGCGCCACATTTATCGGCCGCCTCAATGACGACATCGAAACTGCCCGGCTGGGTCGTATTGACGCAAACCTGCGTTCCTTCAATAACCGCGTTTCCGGAAAGCACGCGAAACGTAACCACGCCATTTTCAGGATTGATCGCGCTGATAGTCCAGCAGAACGGCCCCTGAGTACATGGGGGAATTACTTGTTCTTGAGGGCAGGTCAGTACAGGCGGCTTGTTGAAAAGAACTGTAATGACAATCGTGTCGAGAATGCTTACTTGAACACCGCAATTCCTTCCCCCCGGATTACAGTTATCGGTAAGACGGTAAACAAAAACGTACTGGGCTGAATCAACCCGTGGCGGCGAGAACGTCGTCCTACCCGATGAATCGGAATTCATCGCGAACATCCCCGGACCTTGGACCTGAACGATTTTTACCGGCCCCCCTTCAGGGTCATGGGCGATGACATCGAAACAAATTCCGCCAGTGTCGCAGACAGTATATGTTTTGTCACCGCTGACCAGTGTCGGGGGCAAGCTGATAGTTACCGAATCTGTGATGGTAGCAGTGTCGCCAGAACAGGAATCGTACACGGCAACCTGAAACGTACGCACACCACCGGTCGAGGTGTAATAAACTAATTCCCCGGTCGAGCGATTTATGGTTCCGCCACCCGAGAGAATGACATACCTAAGCCTACAGCAGTCAGGATCTTCGTCGGAACTGGCGATATATTTGGAATTGTTGCAGTCGGGATCGGTGGCAACGATACGCAGAGTTCGGGTAGTGTCGCCGGGGCAGAGGTTTGCGGCGAACGACTGATCGTCGATACTGGGCGGACGGTTGACAATAACAGTAAATGTGACCGTGTCAATCACGGAGTGAGAGTGAGTATCTGAAATTTTCCAGATAAACCGATAAGTTCCTGAAGTGGTTGGCAAAAAACAGATATTCTGTACACAGATATTCGTGTCAAACGTCTTTGGTGAAAAAGTGATCGGCCCGGAAACCAGCGTAAGCGTGAGTTTATCATTGTATTCAGAGTCACCATCGTCGTCGAAGTCATAATCATCATCGTCGTCATCGTCTTCTGTATGAAGATCGAAGCAGATCGAATCAGCCACGCACTGAAAAACTGTTGAGTCGTGCGGAAGCTTCAGCTTCGGATAGCACTTCGACTCGTCTGACGACTTAGATTTCTTACCTGATATTCCCACCCGCTTAGACTTGGCGTAAGTAGTCGACGCCATGGCGAAGAGAATCATCAGGAATATCAAGAAGAGATTCTGAAACCCGATCCGTTTCATCTTTCCTCCAAAACGAGTGACCGCAGTCATCGTTGCAATATTCCACTTACGTAAATGGAGTGTGACTTTTTAACACTCCATCGCGCGTAAAAAAACAATGTATCCAAACAGTGTTGTCCGGGTATTAACCATTCTCCGGCTGACCAATCTGCAGGTAGATTTTGACTCTAACTCGCTATGTACCTTTAGCATGGCCAATATAATCCTATCTTCTCATAAGTCAAGCAGAGACTTGTCCGTGATACTCCTTTGCAAAGGGCGGGCCAAACAAAAAACGACTATTCAGCGACTCCTAACCTGCGCAACTCGTTATGGCATATTAGGGGAAATTCGAGTCCGTTTGGCATACGACCAAACCGCTGTTACCTTGATTGCGCATTTTCGCCTTGAAAATCAGCCCGTCCGGAAGATAGGGGCTAGGGTAACTTACCGCCCGCTCTTGGCTTGTCGCCCATCGAAGTGTTGACATCGCCGACAAAAATAGGGCATATTTAATGAATACATATATGCTTACGCAGGAGACATAACCACAATGGCCCACCAGAAACCGGTCAAACCCACCACAACAAAACCAACTAAAGCGATAGAGACGCTACTAACCGAAAATCGACTGTTCAAGCCAAACTCAGCATTTGTCAAACAGGCCCACCTGCATGACACCGCCTTGATGAAAAAAGCCGCCTCTGACCCCGAGGCATTCTGGGCTGAGATGGCCGAAAATCTGGTGTGGAAAAAGAAATGGTCCAAAGTTCTCGAGTGGAAAGTGCCCGACGCCAAATGGTTTGTCGGCGGAAAACTCAATATCACTGAGACCTGCCTGGATCAGCACCTGACCAACGGTCGCAAGAACAAAGCGGCGCTCATTTTTGAAGGCGAGCCGGGCGAGCGTAAAACCTTCACTTATTACGCCCTCTGGAAACAGGTCAACAAATTCGCGAACGCCCTGAAAACACTCGGCGTCGGCAAAGGCGATCGGGTCGCGATTTTTCTACCAATGATCCCGGAGCTTGTTATCTCAATGCTCGCTTGCGCACGAATTGGCGCGGTGCATTCGGTAGTGTTCGGGGGTTTCTCCCCCGACGCCCTCAAAGAACGAATCAACGACGCCGGCGCTAAACTCCTTATTACCGCTGACGGCGGGTATCGCCGCGGTCAGATCATCCCGCTCAAACACGATGCCGATGTCGCTCTGGCCGACTGCCCTACTATCGAAAATGTTGTCATCGTAAAGCGCGGCGATTTTCTTCTGAGGATCAAAGAGGGCCGCGATCACTGGTGGCACCGACTTATGCAGGAAGCCAAAGGTTACTGCCCACCAGTTCATGTCGACGCCGAAGACCCGCTCTTCATTCTCTACACTTCCGGCTCAACTGGCAAACCAAAGGGAATTTGGCATACCTGTGGCGGATATCTGACCGGCGTCTATGCCACTACCAAGTTCGTTTTTGATATCAAAGATGATGATGTCTTTTGGTGTACAGCCGACTGTGGCTGGGTGACGGGTCATTCGTATGTTACTTATGGCCCACTCGCCAACGGCGCTACTCAAGTCATCTACGAAGGCGCCCCGGACTGGCCCGATCCGGATAGGTTCTGGCAAATTGTCGAGGATCACGGCGTAACCATTTTCTATACCGCTCCTACCGCTATTCGCGCTTTCATGAAATGGGGACGCGAGTGGCCCGACAAACACGATCTGACGACCCTTCGCCTACTTGGTTCAGTCGGTGAACCAATCAATCCCGAAGCATGGATTTGGTATCACGAAGTCATCGGTCACAACATCTGCCCGATTGTCGATACGTGGTGGCAGACCGAAACCGGCCACATCATGATTTCCCCTCTTCCTGGAGTAACATCCACCAAACCCGGCTCGGCCACCCGACCCTTTCCCGGTATTAGCGCCACTATTCTGGATGAAAACGGAAAAGAGGTCAAGGAAGGCGGCGGGTATCTCGCGATCACCAAGCCGTGGCCCGGAATGCTCCGCGGTATCTGGGGAGATCGCCAACGATACATCGATACCTATTGGTCGAAATGGCCGGGTATCTATTTCCCCGGTGACGGCGCAAAAATCGACAAAGACGGGTATCTCTGGATTTTGGGACGGGTCGATGATGTCATCAACACCGCCGGCCATCGAATTTCTACGATGGAAGTTGAATCAGCGCTGGTCGAACACAACATGGTCGTAGAGGCCGCTGTTGTCGGCATTCCACATGAGCTAAAAGGCGAGGCGCTCGCCGCTTTTGTTACACTGTCCAAGGGTCAGCTGGGCGATCAGCGATTGATAGGCCAACTAAAAGACCACGTCACCCGAAGGATTGGCGCTCTGGCCAGACCTGACAAAATCATCTTCTCGGCCGATCTGCCCAAGACACGCTCGGGGAAAATCATGCGTCGATTGTTGCGGGATATCGCGACCGGCAAAGTGATGGGCGACACGACCACCCTCGCCGACCCGGACGTCATCAACCGGATCAAGAAGAAATACGAAGAGGATTAGAAAAGATGTCGGGGGCGTAAAGGTTCCGACATTCGGGCTACACTACCCGCGTATAATTTTTGAAATGAAGCTTGGCGACTTCCCTGAGTTTTCCCCGCCCGTGAATCTGAACGAACTTTCGCCCAGCGGCGTCGACATGGGCCGCCGCGCCTTTGGGTAAATCTGTTTCATATTCCAGCGCAAGCCGTTCCATGCTACGGATAAACTCCGCCCTGGCCAGAATCGAGGCCGCCGCTACCTGTACGATCGCCTCGCCACGGATTATCTGTTTTAGTGGAATTGATAACTTACGTTTGGCAAGCTCTCTTTCAATCAGTTCCGACTTACCAAATTTGTCGGAAATTGCCAGATCGGCTTTTTGTGCTCTCAGCACAGTCTCGATCGAATCGGCGTGCCCCTCGGCCAGAAGTTTATTTAGATTCTTGATTTTCTCATATCGAGTGTTGTACTCAGAAGGTGATATGACAATCACCGCGTGGGCAAACTCAGCGCGGAGAGCTTGGTCGATGGCGAGCACCCGACTATCGGTAACCAGCTTTGAGTCTTTGGCTCCCAAAGCACGAAGACGATCGGAATCAGCTTCCGTTGCCGCAAAAGCCGCGACAACCAGCGGGCCAAAAAAGTCACCCTTCCCCGACTCGTCGACCCCAATAATCATCACGGACGACTCAGTTCGCCCGTTCCAGATAGGCGCCGCTTCGCGTATCGACCTTGACTTTGTCGCCGATTTTGACAAACAGTGGCACTTTGATTTCCAGCCCGCTTTGGAGCTTGGCCGGTTTGGTCACGTTAGAGACCGTATCGCCACGCACAGCCGGTTCGGTCTCGACAACTTCAAGCACCACTGATGCTGGCAGGTCGAGAGTCACCGCTTCGTTGTCCAGAAACATGATGATATAATCCTGATTATCAAGCAGGTAGCGCCGGGTATCTTCAATGCTCTCGGCCTGAATATGAATCTGATCGAACGATTTGGTATCCATGAAGATATATTCGTTGTCTGCCTGGTAGAGGAATTGCATAGTTCGGCGTTCAAGATCGGGAGGGCGGAATGAATCGTTGGACGAGAACACTTTCTCGATCACCTGCCCCGTTTTGATGTGTTTGAGCTTGGTCCGGATATTTGCCCGACCACGTCCCATTTTGAAATGCGAATACTCGACGACATACCATGGCTGGTCTTCAACAATGATAGCCAGACCGCGTCGAAAATCAGAAACCGTGTACATTAAACCTCCAGAAAATTTTCAGGGGCAAATATAACAGGAATTGGGCGATCCCCAAGGAGAAATTTTAGGAGATTACGGCAACTTGCCGGGGTGTTGGCGAGTCGATATTACAGGCTATAACCGGCAAAACAATGGTTGCCGTCGTCCCGGTTCCAAGCTGAGACACGAGCGAAAGGCTACCGTGGTGCATATCGATAATCCGTGCCGCCAGAGGCAACCCAAGACCGGTGCCGCTTGGCCGAGAAGAATAGAACGGCGTGAACACACGGTCGAGCTTATCTTGCTCGATACCTGCCCCTTGGTCCGAAACGGTTATAGTGGCTTCATCACCCTTGAGAGTAGTCGCCACCTCAACCGAGCCGTTTTTATCGACATAGGCCAGTGCCGCGTTTTCGATTAAATTACCAAGTGCCTGCTTAAACAGAAGCAAATCGATTCTTGCCATAGCGCCGGACTGAAGGTTTATGTGAATAGTGATATTCGCAAAATCGCTCCGGACGCGAAATGATTCTATTATCTCTTCGACAGTCGCATCAAGAGGCAGAACCGCCGAATCGAATTCAAGCGGTCGCGCGAAAGACAAAAATCTCTTTATAAGCTGATCTGTCTGGCGAATTTCATCAATCAGCGATTCCAAATACCCGCTCTGTGGGCTGGACTGAGGGAGATTCTTCTTCACTAAACTTCCGTACCCAGACATTGCTCCCATTGAGTTGCGCAGTTGATGGGCCAGCCCACCAGCCATTTCACCGAGCGCCGAGAGACGATTCTTGCTTTCAAGTTCAGACCGAAGAGCGGCGACTTCTGTGAGGTCGAATAACAATATCCACAGCCCCACCGGTGCCCCCGCATCATTTCGCACAAACGACATACTTACGCCGACCGCGTGTTTATCCCATTGTTCCTCTCGATAACCGGTGAAGTGGCCGGATCGTATGACCTCATCCAAATCGACATTCAGAGGATGATGCGAAGAAAGAATTGCGGCGTAATTGCACCCGATGCACGAACTATGTTCGATCGCAAGTAGTCTTGCCGCGGTTGTGTTAAGAGCCAAAATGCGACCGCTCAAGTCGAGCGTCATTACCCCAGACTCTGTAGAATTGAGTACATACTCATTGAACTGCTGAAGTGTGTCAGCTTTTACTTTGATCGCGGCATTCAACCGTAGTAATTCTGTCTGGTTCTCATGCAGGTCATCAATGATTTTTTGATATTCCACAACCACGGCTTCGGCTTCGTTCCTCTGGTCCGGGATCGGCCTGCCAGCCCGGGCCGCCTGTTGGCGTATTTTTCGAAACGGGCTGAATATAAAACGCGACACATACAGATACAGCCCACCCACGACCAGAATTGCGACGACGCTAAATATGAGTATCGTGCGGCTTGATGTTTCCAGATAAGCCAGACCGGGAATCTCCGCTGTCACGATCACAAATGGATAGCCGCGCCCTTCGAGTGACGCTGAAATGAGAAAATATGAATCGCCGTCGCTACGAGTCAGCTCCCCAAAGTTCGCTCCAAAGAGTTTGTCAGCCAGGTCGGTCAGCCGGTCGGGTGGCAGGGATGAAACCACCGAAGCGATCCACTGACGTTTTGCTTGCGGCGAACTACTGGATGGACGAGTCGGCACCAGCACGATATCACCGAGTTTATATCGATTGCAAAGCGAGCCCCTAAGTGAATCCGGAATGGATTTCGGAAAATATTCCATCGCATGGCGCGTGATTGATAACGACGCTGATTCCAGACTTTCGCTCCACTGATCCAAAAGGCGAGATCGCGACTTATGAATAACAAAATTTGAAACAAATGTCAGACACAGGAGAAGAAATATGATGAGGAGCATACCGACATGAACTTCGGATTCAAAGCGATACGCGGTCGATTTGTCTCCGGATATTTTCGACATGGCTCTCTCCCGGTGAGGCCTGTCAGTGTGGGGTTACGAATGTTGACAGGTAGAGCTTGATGATCTGGTCGCCGTAGACGACGGCAATCACCGCCGCGATCGACAAAAAAGGCCCAAAGGGAATCAACCGTTCTTTGCGAAGCGCCTTCGAGAACATCATCAGTATCAGTGACACAATCAAGCCGATTACCGCCGAGGACATAAATACGAGCAGGACTTTTTGCCATCCCAGAAACGCGCCAAGCATCGCGGCCATTTTGATATCGCCGCCGCCCATCGACTCTTTCTTGAATATGAAATCTCCGATCAGCGCGATCAGATAGAGCGCCCCACCGCCAACGAGTAATCCTGTCAACGACTGGACTGGGGTGATCCCTTCCGGAATAAAAGACACGGCCATTCCAGCTATAATGCCGGGGAGCGTGATAACATCGGGTATGATCTGAAAATCAACGTCGATGAGAAAAATAACCATCAACACCGAAGCCAGCGCGGCAAAGACAATTCCTTCAGTGGTAAGACCAAAGCGCCAGAGGAAGAACAAATACATGGCGGCATTTGCCATCTCCACCAATGGATACCTAAGTGAGATTCTCTTACTACATGAGGCGCATTTTCCCTTGAGCCAAATAAATCCAAACACAGGAATGTTGTGATACCATGCGATAAGCTTGCCACAATGGGGGCAGGCCGAGCGGGCCAGCGCCACGTTTTTCTTTCGAGGAAGCCGGTAGATCAGAACATTTAGAAATGACCCGATTACCAGCCCAAAAATGACTGTCATTACATAGGGGTACCAGTTCATACCAATAGTATCGGCAGATTCCGGTTTATTTCAATTCGCCAAGGCAATGCATTACCAGTGCAGTAGCGACCGGGCCAGCTGTCTCGGTACGTAATATTCGCGGACCCAAAGTAACGGGTACGAAACCGGCGTTGACAATAAACCCGATCTCGGTCTCTGAAAATCCCGCTTCCGGTCCGACCAGCAGACTAATACGCTGAATATTGTCCCCCAGTGTTGACGCCTCAAGCGATCGAGCCGACTCCGAAGGAACGAAAACCAGATTTTTATCAGTACGATCGGTTTCTTCGAGAAATTGCCGGAGAGTCAGTGGCGTAGCGATTTCAGGGCGATATGACCTTCGGCATTGTTTCATCGCCGCTAACGCGACTTTTTCCAAACGGTTCCGTCGGGCCGCCGACCGCGTTGGATCATCGAGTTTGACTTTTGATTTCTCAGAGATGATCGGAACGAATCTTTTCACCCCAAGCTCAGTCCCCTTTTCGACTACTGTGTCAAATTTCTCTCCGGCTGAAAGCCCAGCCGCCAGCGTAAGCCGCACCATCGGTTCACCGAAATTTCTAATTTCGGTGTGTATTCGTACCTCAACCGACTTTTTTGCAAGCGAAACGATTTCACCACGCACCGCCATACCGCAACCGTCGACTACGATTACGCGCGCCCCTTCCTGCAGTCGCATGACCACAGCCGCGTGATGAGCTTCAGTCGATGCTAATGTGATAGTTTCAGCAGAACGATTTTCGGGCGGAGCATAAAAGACGGGAATCGCCATGGCCTACGAGCGAGCTATAGTGTAGGTGAGCCACTTATTGTCGCGGAGGATTGAAATATCTTTCAGTCCGATTGCCTCCAGCGCTGTAGTCGTATCAATCTCGTCAGTATCAAGCAGCCCTGACAGTACAAGCAGACCGCCGTTGGTCGTAAGTTGAGCCAGCCGGGGGAGCATGGGAAGAATCGTACTCTTGATGATATTGGCGCAGACAAAATTAAATGGCGCATCGCCCGCGCATTTATCAATTGAACCGAACAGGACATCATAAGGCGCACGGACGCCGTTCAGCTCGAAATTTTCTTTGCAGTTTTCGACCGCCACCAGATCGTAGTCAATCGCCTTGATATAGCTCGCGCCCATCTTGTCGGCGAGAATCGACAATATCCCAGATCCGGTCCCTAAGTCCAAAAATCTCGCCCCCGATGTGAATTTGTTTCGGATTACCTGAAGACAGCCACGTGTCGTTTCGTGCGTACCTGTCCCAAACGCCATTTTCGGCTCAATAACCAGATCATAAGCCGCTTTGGGGTCTGGCTGATGCCAGGTTGCTCGTACGCGCAGATCTTCCGTTATCCAAATAGGCGTTATTGAGGCCTTGTACTGCTCTTCCCATTCTACATTCTTGACGATCTTCTCGCGAATTTTGGGCAGGTGTTCAGCTGGAAAGATGGCGGCCAGATATTGTTCTAACGGAGCTCGATAATTCGCTGACTTGTCCGACGGGACATAAAATATCACCCCGGTTGTCGAATCGTCCTCTTCTTCTTCCAAAACCATTCCGTTGGTGATATTTTCAACGATGTAATTGCAGACCGCGTCGCATTGCTCTCGTGGTATCCGCAGGATCACTTCGACAAAACTCTCTGGTGCGTCCGTTGTCATTTTCAGACTCCGAGCGTTTCGCGAAGTTTCTCAAAAAACGATTTGTCCCCTTTGGGGGGCTGGAATGACTCCGCCTGTGCGAGTTTTTCCAGCGCTTTCTTATCCTCGCTCGCAAGCCGAGTCGGCACCCAGACAGTTACTACCACCAACTGATCACCCTTCCCCTGATGATGCAAATGAGGAACTCCTTTGCCGCGAATCTTGAGCACTTTCCCCGATTGTGTCCCCGCCGGTATCTTCAGCGATGTTTCTCCGGAAAGTGTGGGCACCATAACCTCTCCGCCAAGCGCCGCCATGGGAAACGGAATAGGTACTTCGAGAATAATACTGTCCCCATTGCGTCTGAATAGCGGATGATCTTCTTCTTCAAATACCGCAACCAAATCCCCCGCTTCGCCGTGTCTCGGCGCGGCGTTCCCCATGCTTGCGATAGTCATATAATTTCCGCTGGAAACTCCAGCAGGTATTTTCAGACTGACCTTCGATGATCCCTCGTGCCTTCCTTCACCGCGACAGGTTGGACAAGGGTCGGCGATCACTTCTCCGGCGCCGCGACAGATATTGCAGGTCGTAACCTGCTGTATCGTGCCGAGAAATGTCTGGGAAACTCTTCGTACCTGTCCGGCTCCCTTGCATTGAGAACAGGTTTTGCGCGAGGATCCCGCTTTCAGACCGCTTCCCCCGCAGGTATCGCAGTTGATCTGTCGATTGACCTTAATGGTCTTCTCTACACCCTCGGCTATTTCTTCAAGGGTCAGCTTGATGCGAACCCGAAGGTCTTCACCGCGATTAGCTCGGCGGCGATTTCCTCCCTCGCCTCCAAAAAACTCATCGAAAATCGAACCGCCACCACCGCCGCCGAAATCGCGCATAAAGGCGCGAAGAGCATCGCCGATATCGTACCCTTCCGTGCCGCCGAATCCTCCGTGCCCTGCACCCTGCCCAAGACCGGCATGACCATATTGGTCAAACATCCGGCGTTTCTCGCTGTCTTTCAGAACCTCGTACGCTTCAGTGGCTTCCTTGAATCGGTCTTCGGCTTCTTTACTCCCCTGATTGCGGTCAGGGTGGTATTTCATAGCCAGCTTCCGATACGCCGACTTTATCTGATCTTCACCGGCGGCCCGGTCAACTCCGAGCACTTCGTAATAATCGCGCTTCGCCATTACTACGGCTTACTTCTTCTCGTCCATGACTTCAAAGTCCGCGTCAACCGCGCCGTCTTTTCCCGGCCCAGCCGAACTCGGACCTGCCGACTCCCCACCATCTCCGCCCGGTGCTCCGGCTCCCGGCTGTGGGCCAGCTGACGCCTTCTTGTAAATCTCCTCGCCCATCTTTTGCGAGGCCACATTCAATGCCTCTTTGGCCGCATTGATCGTCTCAGCCGACTCCGAGGTCAACACATTCTTGAGATTCTCAATCGCGGTCTCGATATTCTTTTTCACTTCAGGGGAGACACTTTCGCCATGCTCTTTGAGCGCCTTTTCCGAGGCGTAAACAAGCTGATCCGCCTCGTTGCGCGCCTGAATGACAGCTACTTTCTTCTTGTCCTCTTCGCCAAATTTCTCGGAGTCTTTAACCATTCGATCGATCTCGGTTTCACTTAAACCAGAGGACGCCTCAATCTTGATGGATTGCTCTTTGCCTGTCGCCTTATCTTTGGCCGACACATGAACAATGCCATTCGCGTCGATATCGAATGTCACTTCAATCTGCGGCACACCACGCGGCGCCGGTGGAAGACCAATCAGATCGAACCGACCGAGAGTCCGGTTGTCGATGGCCATTTGGCGTTCACCCTGAAGCACGTGAATTGATACTGCCGGTTGACTATCAGCCGCCGTCGAAAATATCTGCGACTTGCGAGTCGGGATAGTCGTGTTTCTATCAATCAATTTTGTCAGCACACCGCCGAGTGTTTCGATACCGAGCGAAAGCGGAGTAACATCCAACAACACGACATCTTTCATATCACCGGTTAGCACTCCACCTTGAATTGCCGCGCCGATAGCGACAACTTCATCTGGATTCACGCCCTTGTGCGGTTCCTTGCCGAAGAACTGTTTGACAATTTCAATCACCTTTGGCATACGAGTCATGCCGCCCACCAGCACAACTTCGTCGATTTCACTCGTGGAGAGCTTGGCATCAGCCAGCGCTGATTTGCACGGACCAATAGTCCGCTGAAGCAGGGTGTCGGAGAGCGCCTCGAGTTTAGCTCGTGTGAGCGTCAAATCAAGATGCTTGGGACCAGAGGCATCAGCTGTAATAAACGGCAGATTGATATTGGTCTGCATCGTTGAGGATAATTCAATCTTCGCCTTTTCAGCCCCTTCTTTCAGGCGTTGCAAAGCCATCCGGTCTTTGCGCAAGTCGATTCCCGACGACTTCTTGAACTCATCGGCCAGCCAGTCAATTACCACTTGATCAAAATCATCGCCACCCAGATGGGTGTCGCCGTTGGTCGACCGGACTTCAAAAACTCCGTCGCCGATTTCCAGAATCGAAACATCAAAAGTTCCGCCGCCCAAATCATACACGGCAATCTTCTCGTTCGCTTTCTTCTGCAGTCCATACGCCAGCGAGGCCGCGGTCGGCTCGTTGATGATACGAAGCACATCCAGTCCGGCAATACGACCTGCGTCTTTGGTCGCCTGACGCTGAGCGTCGTTGAAATACGCCGGCACCGTGATAACCGCCTGCTTGACTTCCTGTCCCAGATAATTCTCCGCAGATTTCTTGAGATACTGTAGTATCATCGCGGATAGTTCGGGCGGGGTGTAGGTCTTACCCGAAATGTCAACCGTCGCGTTGCCCGCGCTGTCTTCGCTCACTTTGTACGGAACGATCTTTTCTTCACTGCTAACTTCGTCATGCTTTCTGCCCATGAAACGCTTAATTGAAAACACCGTGTTCTCGGGATTTGTAACCGCCTGCCTTTTTGCCGCGGCTCCGACCAGACGTTCACCGTCTTTGGCGAATGCCACTATCGACGGTGTCGTACGAGCTCCTTCAAGGTTTGGAATCACCACCGGGTCCTGTCCCTCAAGCACAGCGACGCACGAATTGGTTGTTCCTAAGTCAATGCCAATAATTTTTGCCATATCAATATCTCCTTTTCTTACTTGTCATCTTTCTTAGTTGGTACCAGCGGCCGGGCCGCGTGACACCGCTACCTGCGAGTGCCTGAGCACCCGCTCACCCTGCATGAACCCTTTACTGATTTCCGCCGCTACCAAGTCAGCCGCGTATTCAGCCGAATCAATCTGCGCAAGCGCCTCGTGCAACTTCGGATCAAACGGTTTACCCACCGCCTCAATGGGGCGAATTTCGTATCGGGTCAACAGTCCCATGAACTGCCCATGTATCATCTCCATCCCCTGTTTAAGCGATGCGACATCAGAACTCTCGTTGCAATGTTGCAACGCCCTGTCCAAATTGCTGACCACATCGAGCAGGTCGCCGATGATCCGATCGTTGGCGTTTCGTGCGACTTCATCTAACTGCCGGGCCGACCGCTTGCGAAAATTATCCAGATCCGCCATCGAGCGAAGCAGACTGTCTTCGAGTTCAACAACTTTGGCGCGAAGCTTTTCTTCTTCGGTCTGCGGTACTGCAGTTTCAGTCTCGCCTACTGGAGTTGCGCTTGTCTCCGGCAGATCGGACGCCTGAGAGAACGAATCTTCGACTGTTAAATTGTCAGTCGAAGCGCCGTCCTGTGATTGTGAATTTTTGTTCTGCTCTTTATTCATGTTTTCCTTTGTTTGTCATCTAAGCCCGAAAGAACCTCGGTAATCGACCGGGCGGCGTATTCGACTACCGATACCAGTTTGGCGTACGGCATACGGGTCGGCCCTATTACTCCGATTGTCCCGGTGATACTCCCCACCCGATACCGCGAGGTTACAAGCGAGCAATTCATGATCTCCGCGATTGAATTCTCCCGACCAATAGTTATAACCAACCCCTCGTCGGCGGCCTGGTTTAGAAACTCCGTGAGGATTTTCCCATTCTCCAGAAGTTTTACTATTTGAGTCAACTTGTCCCGATCGGCAAACTCCGGTTTGATCAATAGATTTTCAGTTCCGGCCAGATGGATCGGTTCTGTCCCGTGATCAGCCCAGATTTTGGCTTCCGAATCAAGCACCAGCTGGATCAGCCGCGGATGGCCGCTGACACCTTCAAGCCGTTCAGATACAGTTTTTCGAATGGTTGACAGAGTTAGACCGGCTAGGCGTTCGTTCAAAATCGACTCAAGCTCGTGCATATCTCTCTCGGAGATCACCGCTTCAATCTCGAGGATCACCGAGTGCACAAGCCCGTGGGCGACTACGACGACCACCATCAGCCGTCCTTCGGATATCGGAATCAGCTTCAAACTCTTGAGTACGCCCTCATCGAACTTAGGGTTAATCGATACGCCGAGTTGTTGCGTGATTTCACCCAACACTTTGGTGGTCTGCCCAAGAATCTCGTGGATTCCCCGTCCCTCGCGCAGGATCGACTGCTTGATCGCCATCTTTTCGGCTGGTGTCAGTTGTTCCGGCTTGACCAGATAGTCGACATAGACACGGTACCCAATATCGGTCGGCACCCGACCCGCCGAAGTATGCGGTTGTTCGACTAAGCCCAACTCCTCAAGGTCCTGAAGAGTGTTGCGGATGGTGGCACTGGAGACTCCCATATGGAACTTGTTAGCAATCACCCGCGACCCGACCGGATCGGCTGTCGAGATATAGTAATTGACCAAATTGGCCAGTACTTCTTTTTCGCGTTCTGACAGATTTTCAAAGGCCATAATGAGTTAGCTCAAGCAATCCGACACCTGCCATTATGGCAGTTCGATTGGCAGATAGTAACTTAGCAATGTTTTGATAGCTTGTCAAGAGGAAATGAGGTCGCGGACGTTGACAAAAGAACCGCCGAGCACTGGCTCGGCGGTACTTGGTAGGTCGAAATCCCCATGGGTTTCGACATCTTCCTCCTTGGTGGCCCACAGCTCGCTGTGGGTTCCCATCATTCAATCACCAACCTTGTCGTTGCCGCGACGCCCGTCGTTGCGAGGAGTCCCTGCCTTAGCGGGACGACGAAGCAATCTCGTCCTCTCTTTTTCTCCGCCTTGGTGGCCCACCATTTATGGTGGGGTTCTTTCACTCGACGGGAGCGCCTAATTCCTTACACCACAACAAGAACTGGCCGCGACCGGAATCGATGTACAGTAATATAGCCGGAAACCGCGAGATAGTAAAGAGGAGAAGAATGCAATAATCTATATCCAAAAGACCAAAATTATCGCATAATTAGTCGACAAATGGCTGTTTGATGCGAAACCTTGAGGATACTATGAAAAGCTCGTTGGCTGCTACAACCATCTGCTCTCTTTTCTCAATTCTCTCTGGTACAATGAGTCATGCAGACTCGGTTGAGCGGCATTGGGAATTCGAATCAGTTAAGTCGGTCGCGGTTGCGGGACGGGACATTCGGATAGTCGCCGACGATGTTCCGAGAGTGACTCTCTCGTGTTTGGACAGCGCTTTCACTCCGGATGAATTCTCACCTTCTGGAAACGTAACAAATGGCTTGCTAACAATTGTCGCGCCTTCAGTTGAACGGGAATCCGCTAAATGGACACTTAGAGTTCCTCGAAAACTTAAGCTCGATCTCATTACCGGTTCCTGCTCGGGAGAAGTGCGGATCCAGAACATCCATGCCTCGTACTTGCGCATGGAAACGGAGCGCCAATACCTGCGACTCGACGACTGTGACATCGACTCACTGAAGTTCTCTTCCAAAGAACGAAATATGGATATAACATCCGGCGTAATTCGCTATTGGGCCATGATCAAGACTCCCAGAACTATTCACGTGACTCTCAGGCGGCTCCCGGATGACCTATTTTATTTCGATACTTGGAGTGTAGAACTCTTCCTCGAAGAGCTCGGTGAATCGTATTGCTTCGAAATCCCCGATGCGGGTGGCAAAGACATCAGTTCGTCATTCCTCAAGTGTTCGCATGAGAAGATACCAAATCCCGACTCTCTGGAGCTCCCTAATACCCTTTACTGCATTAGTCGGAAGGGGACCGGTTGGCCCAAAGTAATTGGAAGCCCGGCGATCGAGCATTTCTTTTGCCCCTTGCCGCCTGTGGGGTCGAGTGGCGCAAGGGAATTCCACAAGAGATGGACGTTCGATTCGATCTCCTCGTTGTCTATTCAGGGAGATAATGTGAAGATCCTGGCGGATAATTCATCTGTGGTTCGAGTATCCTTCACCGACACTATTTCCTCTTGTGAAGAGGACCACGCAACTGCCACATTGAAAGGCACCGTACTTGAATTAGCTTCCGGACATAATGCGATGGGAGGAATCTGGCTGGTACGAGTTCCTCGTTGGCGAACGCTCGAACATATCAATTGTAGCATCATGTATTCTTGCACAGTCCAGGGAATTTCAGCCGGATTGCTATCCGCGCGTTCATGGCACGGTGGGCTTTCGGTCAATTCATGCGCCTTGGATTCACTCTTCTTCGATTCAGGGGAAGGCAGTTTTTCGTCGAGTTCAACAACCGTTGAGCATTGCGCGAAGATAATCTGTCAAAGTCCCATAACTCTCAAACTGGATCGTCCTCCGTCTGACTATCTACAATGCTTCACCGAAATACTTACACTAGAATTCAAAACATTGGGCAAAGGACTTTACATTGAAATGCCAAACGACGACCGTGGTCAGCACTGTACTCCGGACCGCCCATACCCCTGTGATTCAGTCGTAAAACGGCAAGGGTGGCCAAGGAATGACTCATGGAGTGATTTCTGCAGATCAACTGCTGGCGAAGGCGGCCCAATCATTTTCATCGGCGCGGAACTCTGCTACTTCAAATTCATCGTCGGCGGGAAGTCATATTAGAGTACTTCCCCCCTCCCCCGTCTACCCCGCAAAATCGCTACAACTCAGGCGGTCTCTCCTCCCCCGCCGCCATTTGTGAAAGGCCGGGTCTGTTCGCTATGGCAAATCACGCTCAATACGCAACTTCGAAACAAATAAATGTGACAAAGCGAACCCAATTGGGGCCAAGTGCAATCTTGGGAGGCGATGTGAAACGAAGCCAACTCCAAAAGAAAAGCCGCCAGGCCAGGACGCCTGACGGCACACAAAGACTCAATACCACTTCGGCACGAACTTGTACCCGTACGAAATCACGCCGGCGTCCCCTTCCTGCTGGATACGGCGAAATTCCAAACGGACCTCCATGCCGATTTTCACCTTCTCGATATCGCAGTCTGTCACCTGCGCCATCAACTTGGTGCCGTCGGTCAATTCGGCAATCGCCAACGCATACGGTCCGATGTCTTTGAACATTGCCGAAGGCGTGCGAATGACTGTAAACGTAACGATCTTGCCGGTATCGGGGAGTGTTACCGTTTCTTTAGCCGTGTCGCCGTTGGTCGGATCAACACGGCGCGGTGGGAAATATGTCTTGCCGCTCTTGGTAAATTTGGCGGCTTCCATGCGGTACCTCTGCGGATACTCGCGCCAGTTGCGAGAACTAAACATTGTCATCACGCCACCTCCAGGATGTGGACGACCGACGAGGCCCCGGAACCGCCCATGTTTTGCGCCATGCCGATTTTCGGTGATTTGGGAATCTGTCGCCCATTCTCCGCCTGACCGGTCAGCTGTTTGTAGACCTCGATTATCTGCGCCACACCGGTTGCGCCGACCGGATGGCCTTTCGATTTGAGACCACCGGAAGAATTGACCGGGAATTTTCCTTCAAGCGCGGTTTCACCGGCCAAAATGGCGGGACCTGCTTTGCCCGGCTGATACTTGCCGATCGACTCGGCGAGAATAATCTCAGCAATGGTGAAACAGTCGTGCATCTCGGCGAATTGGATGTCATCGATTTTCTTACCGGCCATTTGTAACGCTTTTTTAGAAGCGATAGTGGCCGCCGCGATTGTGGTGATATCATCGCGTTGCGCCAATGCGATCGTATCGGTGCCGATGGCCGAACCGGTGATCTTGACATACGGTTTGCCGAGTTTCTTGGCAATATCAACGGTCGTAACTATAACCGCCGCGGCGCCATCGGTAATCGGTGAGCAATCGAGAATCCGGAGCGGATCAGCGACCATCACCGAGTTGGCGACCTGATCGGACGTGAGTGTGAATGGATACTGCGCGACCGGATTTTTGGAACCGTTCTTATGATTTTTTACAGCAACCGCCGATAACATTTCACGAGTCGTGCCATACCGTGCCATATGCGCGGTGGCCATCATGGCGTACAGCCCGGGGAATGTCGCGCCATGAAATACTTCGTATTCGGCATCAGCCGCCGCCGCCAGCGCGTTGGTATCTTCATCAGGCGAGCAGTCGGTCATCTTCTCGACACCCGAGGCAAGCACGATATCAGAAAATCCCGCGGCAACTTCGATAAACGCCTGACGAAACGCCATGCCGCCCGAAGCACAGGCCGACTCTACTCGAACCGCAGGGATCCCCTTCACACCGAGGTAATCGGCCATGAGGGCGCCCAGATGTTCCTGTCCAACAAACAACCCACCGGACATGCATCCGACATACATCGAATCAATATGGTTAACTCCGGCATTTGCAATCGCGGCCAGGGCGGCATCGACATACAGATCACGCATAGATGTCTTCCAAACTTCGCCCCATTCGCTCAGGCCGACTCCTACAACACAAACTTCTCTCATATATCGATCACCTCCTCAGTCGTTCTTTTTGATTTTGTGGCGGAATTTGGCGTAGGTGCCGTAATCGATATACGTCAAATTCTCTTCCAGCAGTTTTTTAGTTTTGACTGCCTTGTCGCGCACTTCGTTGATACGCGGCGTGACTTTCCAGATAAACGAATCCGATCCCGCTCCCGAACCATACGAGCACATGAAGATCATGTCGCCCGGATTGGAGACGTCAAGCGTAGCGGTTAAACCGATCGGCGAGGCACCCGAATACGTGTTGCCGAGGGTCGGCGCGAGCCAGCCCGGATTGATTTGCTCCTGCGTGAAGCCAAGATCAAGCGCGACTCTCTGAGGGAATTTCCCGTTGGGCTGATGGAAGACGGCGTATTTGAAATCTTTTGGCTTCATCCCCGCCTTTTCCAGAATAGCGTTCGAAGCGCCCTTAGTGTGCTTGAAATACGATTCCTCACCGGTAAACCGCGAGGCGTGTTGCGGATAAAACTGATACTCTCTCCGCCAGAAATCAGGCGTGTCGGTCATAAACGAATGCGTGAACAAACACTCGGCAATAAGATGATCTTTTCCCATGATAAATGCCCCCGCTCCAGCGGCGGCAGAGAATTCGAGTGCATCGGAAGGCGCTCCCTGCGACGTATCAGCCGCAATGGCGAGCGCGTATTTCATGAATCCCGACTCGACATGCGACAGCGCGACGAACATCGCCTCGGAGCCGGCCTTGCACGCGAATTCGAAATCCGCGCAATGAATATGCGGCGTTGCGCCGATTGCCTCAGCGACTGTCGTGCCCGACGGTTTCACCGCGTACGGGTGCGACTCCGAACCGACATACACCGCGCCAATTTCTGTCGGCTTAACCACTACCGCCCTTTTAAGGGCGTTCTTGGTCGCCTCTACTGCCAGAGTGATTGTATCCATATCCGGCGGCGGGACCGATTTCTCACGAAGCATCAATCCCTTTTTGTAGCTGTTGGCATCCATCCCCCAGACTTTCGCAATCTCTTCGACTTTGATTCGATGTCTGGGCAAATGCGCGCCGTATCCAACGATTCCTGCCATAAGTCACCTCATTACATGTTTAAGCAACTGAGTGCATAGGTAAGTTTATGAATCTCGGCAATCAGGATAACCAACTCCCGTTTGGGTGTCAACGGACTTATGACATCATATCTTGTCTTGTCAAAGCACATACTACTTAGTATTGTTATCCGACGTATGACTGAATCACACGCGCCGATAGAGACTATCCGCCCGGTTGTAGTTATCAGCAAATGTCTCGAATTCGAGGCCTGCCGGTACAACAGCCAGATGATTACTTTTGATTTTGCCAGAAAGCTCCGAGATTATGTTAATTTTGTGCCTATTTGCCCCGAAGTTGAAATCGGGCTTGGCACACCGCGCGACCCGATCAAGATTGTCCAGCGACAAAACGACCGACACTTGATCCAGCCAGCTACAGGCCATGATATTTCAACCGAAATGCGCGCCTTCGCTGATCAGTTTCTTGATGGATTGGCCGAAGTTGACGGATTTATTCTGAAAAGTCGTTCGCCGTCGTGTGGGATTAGAGATACCAAAGTGTACTCTGATGATAACTTGGAATCACACATTGGGAAGACAGCCGGATTTTTCGGTGGAGCGGTAATAGACCAACATCTCGGACTGCCAATTGAAGATGAGTTTCGCCTGACTGACCCGCGCACCCGGGAACACTGGCTAACTAAATTATATCTTCACGCCCGATTCCGTCTGACGAAAAACACCGATTCCGTAGATTCTCTCGTGTCTTTTCACGATGACAACAGAATGCTCCTCATGGCGTATGAACAATATGTCACGCGTCATCTCGATCGAATCGTCGAAAACGAAGGCGACTTGTCGGAACTCGACCAATGGGAATTATATCGCAGTTCGATGCTTGAGGCGCTTGGGAAACCAATGCGCAATTCGCCACAGGTAAATGCCTTTTCGTGGGCGATGGGACAGTTCCGGGAACATTTGAGGTCTGATGAAAAGAGGGGATTTCTCGATATGCTTGCCCAGTTCCAAACTGGCGCAGTCCCTCGTTCCGCCGTGATAGATCGGCTCAATATTTGGATCGAGCGCTATGGCAACGAATTCCTCCGCCGCCAAAGCTATTTTTGTCCGTATCCCTCGGAACTGACCGACTCGCCTGATTAATTAGTTCAATAGTTCAACAGATCATTTTGAATTCAAGCTGAAGTCGCCGATTCTCCTCAATCCTCGGTTGACTTCTACCGATACCTGTTTCATGCGAAAAATCACCACTATTTTTATTTCACTGCTGTTTGGGTCAATTGCATTCGCTGGTCCCACTGTTATCTCAACCGAAAGAGCCGACAGCAACAATGCATTTTATGCTGGTGAAACGCTTGATTATGTCCTGAAATCCCCCGCGCATTTCAAAATGGTAACCAATGAAGCCCGCAAAGATGGCTTCTCGTTCGCATTCATTCCCGATACATGCGAGTATAGCTCAGCGAATCTACTGATTGGCGTGAATATCTACAAAGTCCGATCGCTCTCGTTTGAGAATGTATTGACAAATGATACCAATTCGATTCGTCAGCATTACGGTCCCGATCTAGTGATTCGGACGTTAGACTCAATTTTCAATGGGAATGGTCAGCCGTTGACAGCGTTCTATTTCGATAACAAAAAGCAGTTTATCACGAACGTGATGACCGCGTATTTCTACGGCAATACAGAGCTACTGATTTTCGAGTTATCAATAGCGCCGAAGACTTTGCGTTCTGAGGCCGAAAAGGCCTTCATGCAGTGCCTCGCTCAATTTACCGTTACCCGCCGCGGTCAGCTCGGCGCGAAGTAATCCGTTACACCTTCCCCGCTACCGCCTGCGCCATTTCAAGCGTAGTGTTCTTGCCACCCATATCGTACGTGCGAATTTTGCCTTCTTTGATAACTGCCGCGATTGCCGCCTCAAGGGAAGTTGCTTTGTCTTTTTCGCCAAGCCAGTCGAACATCAACTTACAGGTCAATAGCATCGCCATCGGGTTTACTTTATACTGTCCGGCGTATTTTGGAGCAGAGCCATGTGTCGGTTCAAATACCGCGTACTTGTCACCAATATTCCCCGACGCGGCAAACCCCAGCCCGCCGACAAGCTGAGCGCAGAGATCGGAAATGATATCACCGAACATATTAGACGTGACGATCACTGAATAGTCGTGGGGGTTCTTTATCAACCACATGCACATAGCGTCTATATTCGCCTCGTACATGGTAATCCCCGGATATTCTTTGGCAACCTGTCGTGCTGTGCGCACAAATAGGCCAGAGGTTTCGCGGAGGACATTTGGCTTTTCTACCACCGTTACAGATTTGCGACCTTCGCGCTTGGCCAGTTCAAAAGCATCGCGCACGATATTGCGCGAACCGGTTACGGTGTTGATTCGACAGGTGATCGCCATTTCGTCGGCTGGGACACTATCAAAGCGCCCCATATTCTTGTTATGCTTTTTGAGTGTTTGTCTGACCTCGTCCGGCACAGGAAAATACTCAACTCCCGAATAAAGCCCTTCGGTGTTTTCACGGAACACGACAATATCAATTCCGTCTTTGTAGTTAAGCGGATTACCCGGATATGCCTTACACGGCCTCAGGTTGGTGCGGAGATTGTATTCCTGGCGCATCCGCACAATCGGCGAGCGATAGGTGTGACCTTTGCCTTGAAGCGATGGAATTAGTTCTTTCTCGGCTTCTTCTTTGGGTAGCGAGGTAATCGCGCCGAACAGGGCGCAGTCGGTATTTTTCAAAAGTTCCTGAGTTCGCACCGGAAATGGCTCGGCTTCATTGCGCCAGCATTCCCAGCCAATATCGCCGTGAATATACTCAGCGTCGAATTTTATCGTGTCCAGAACGATCTTGGCCGCCTCCATTACATCGTTTCCGACACCGTCACCCGGTAGCCAGGCAATCTTATATTTCGCCATGCGAATAACCCTTTATATATACTATAGTGTGAATGTCAGGTTGAATAAGTGCGTGGTTCCCAGTTTGCTCGTGTACGGGACAAACGCATAATCGAGCGTAAGCGTACGGTGAACAAAACTCGTCCCCACCGTGAAATTCTTGGTGTCGTATCCAAACATATACCCTGCGCGGAGCGATAACTTTTCGTGGAGCTTAGCTTCGGCCCCGATATGTAGATGCGCCTTGTCGTCGATAACGACCAGATCTGCCGCGCCGCGATAAGTCTGATACAATTTTGAAGCGCCAATTCGGTAGGTGGCCGGAAGAGAGATATCCCGTGAGCTGACTAAGCCGGGATTTTCAAGACGGAATTTACTCCCCAGATTCTGGACCGAAGCTCCAACAGTCCAATCATAGGGAAGTGAGATCAATGCCCCCAAATCGATATTAAACGCTGATCCGTGCCAAGCATCGATCTTTTCAATAAACCAACCTAGCGATCCGCCAACTGCCACTCTTGGGCTGAACTGATAGCTCAGACCACTCTTAAACGAAACATCGTTGGCCTGAAAAAGAGCTTCGGGATCTGTCGATGGAATCTGACGGCTCTGAATATCACTGATTGTGGCAAATTTGATCCCACCATGCCAGAAAACCCGTGGTGACAGACGAAGGGCAAAATATCCGGTCTCGATTCGGGCGTTATCCCAGAATTGATTGTGCCCAAACGACACTTGAAATTCGGCGGGGCTGATGGCTCCTGCCGGATTGTAGGCGCTGGAATTTGGATCGCTGCCGAATGCAACAAATGCACCGGCCATACCTGATGGCCTCGCGGCGGGCTCAACTTTCATAAGCGACAACCCTTCCTGCGCCGAGACTGTATGATAGCAAGTCGATGCTACAATCGCGATCACAGCCAAACGACAGTAGTTTGCTTTCATATCACCTCAGAACCTGAATCCAATTGAAAACAGATGCTCCGCTACCTCGTTCGCTCGACCAGTAGAAAATGCGTAGTCTATACCAAGCGTTTGTTTGGGATTGAGATCAAATTGAAACCCGGCTCCGGCGGAAATACCGTAGGCAGAATACCCAGCCCGCAATGCAAGTTCTTCGCGTAACTGATATTCACTTCCAAAACGGGCTTTGATTGTTTGTTGCTCATTCTTGACGACATCGGCCGCAACCGTAAGCTCTCGTTGCAGAAACTTTGCTGACCCACCCAAACCAACTTCAATCGGAAATTTGTCAGTTTGCTCGAACCCGGTGCCATCGGTGGTGTATACCTTGAGATACCTTTCGCTGTTCCAACGAAACTGTTTGGTGATATTGCGTACTACCAAACCGATCCTAATATCCTGCGCAAAGAACTTGTCTCGTCGCTCCCTACCCCCCAGTTCGTTTATGTGAATCATCCCGCCAAAATCAAACCCGATTGAATTGGAGGATATCTGCGGAACTATCGAATAGAGATAGTTGATACTGACACCAACACNNGACATAGGTCCATTGAACTCCGAGAGTCGCCATTCCCTGAATTGGGAAAATGGCCGAGGCAAACCCAAGTTTGCGGTCGAGCGTCATAATTCGATACGAAGTCCCAAACTCACGGAATGGGATTCCCGCCAGTCCTGCCGGATTGTACATAACGCCCGAGATATCATCGGAAAGACCAATATAGGCCCCACCCATCGCGGTTGGACGCGCTCCCAACGGAACCTGAAATGCGGCCCCAGCATACCCGCCATCGCCGTCAGCACCATTCGACGCCGAGCCGATTGCCACAAAGATCACCAGTAATACGAATATTTTTTTCATTCATGGCTCCTTTACGGCAAGACCGCAATTTTGCCCCAGCGATATTCGCTACCGGGGAGAGTTACTTTGAAATAATATACACCCACTGCGACAACATCGCCTCTTCCGTTTCGCCCATCCCAGGTTCTCCCTTGCGTTGAACCGTTCGGGTAAATGCCGGCGGCGTACGAAATATTGTCGATGGGACGAGCAACCAGATTCATGGCGAAATCGTACACCTCAAGCGTTACCGGACCCGACTTATCAACGACAAAGTGGAAATCCACTTCGTCACCCTCGGCGGGGAAAAACGGCACAGGGAAAGCATACACTTCGTCTTTCGATGTTGTCGAATCCACCGGCGTGAACAATTTCTGATTGTCGGTATTAGCTAAATCAATCCGCACCGTGCCATCGTTGGTGCCGACCCACAGATAATTGCCGGATTTTTTGACTGCGTAAACTGGAGTGCCCGGAGCAATCAGAGTGTCCGACGAGGCGGTGTCTACAAACATAACAGTATCCCATAGTTGCGCAGTATCAATTGAACCCCGGCCGATATGCCTAAGCAGTCCGGCATTGGTGGCGGCGTAGACCGTATCGCCTACAAACTCGAAGTTCCACGCAAAATCGGTCTCGTTCATTGACAGAAGTTTGAATCGACCAGCCGGATCTACCCATGTTTTACAAATTCCCGACGTTCCGAAATCAACGGGTCTTCCGGAAAACCAGACCTCAGCCAGTCCGCTTCCGGCATTCCGTACCGCCATAGCAGGGACAAAGTCTCCCGTAAGGCCGTAGCGATGCGCGGTAGTATCGGTCGAATTGAGCACGGTGTGAGTGACAACCAGATCAGCCGACAAAGGATCTAATTTTGCGCGATACACCTTGAATTTCTTCCCCCGATTAGTCGAAAAGGCAACGCCGTATTTGGAGCCGACCACGAGCGTATCGCCGCACACCTCAAGCGTTGTAATCGTATCGTTGTCGAGTTTGAGCGCCGCGCTTACGCTGTCGATCACCGAAAAGTTGGCGGTCGGATTTTCGCCGATGGCGCTGTATCGGGCGCCGTTCCGACCGACTACGATTACAGTATCATCGAGAAAGTTGACATCATACGTTATCGCTTCCTGACCGGTAGGGTTCGTCTGGTGATGATAAAATTGGATATTCCCCAGCATATCGGTATACAATCGCCCAACCATCGCCCGGCCAGCAGGGGTGGCCTTTAGATTACAGGTCCAGATGGTTGTAGAATCAACTAGTACCGGCGTCACAGGATTCAGGTGTTTTTGAGTGCGGACACGAATAACACGCCGAGAAGTACTGTCATCCTCGGCAAATGGAACGTGCTTGGTATTTAGGAATGTGCCAAGCGAATCCATCGCAATTAGCGCCAACCCCGAATCGGTGCCCACTCGAAGGGTGTCCACTCGAAGGGTGTCCATCCAGACATCAAGAGCGTTTACAGCGTTGATAGCACTAAATGAATCTACTGAATTAATATAAACGTGTGACCAAGTAACACCGGTGTCGGATGATACATAAAGTCCCCACTGCTGGCCCGCCAGATAGAGTCGGTTACGAACTGCCGCGAAATCTGAAATAGGTGCATCTGAGATGCTGAGTATGTGTGGTGGAGGGAATATCGAAACCGGGGCAAACGAGTTGCCGCCGTCAGTTGAAACCGCCAATCCTTTCGAGTTTACCGAATCCGACGCGGTGCCGACAAATACTTTTCCTCCGAATTCCCGCACAGCGGTAATGTAGCTGGCATGGGTGGTTAGATTGCCCGGCAATCCGTCATTTGTGAAGCGGGTAACAAATGGGCCGCCGGTGATCTTGCCGATACTCAGCCCACCCGAACCACCGATCAATGTTTTTGTGCCTATGCCGCAAGTGGAACAGAAGGCGACACGATTGATGGCGCGGGAGTACAGCTTCTCGCGAGGTTGGACATACATATATTGAAAGACACCGCCCGCAGTGCCCGCCCATACAAAAGTTGAGTCACCGTGTGAGGAATCCACCACGCAGGAGAAATAGCGATTGCGAAGCGAGGGTGGTTGCCCCGGAGTGTTAAATTGGATTGAGTCTGAGGGAGACGCGAAGATTCGACGCCAGTTCACGCCACCGTCGCGAGACGCTAAAAATCCTCCGGCGAAAGCGGTGAAAAACATCCAGTCGGTTCCGCTGTTATTGTATGTATTGCTATCGCGCATTCCTGTAATATCAAAAATCGTGCGGTCACCGCCCCAGACATATGGAATGTTCTGACCAGTGCTCCCAAAATCCACCTGATTCCAGGAACTGCCACCGTTGTTGGTAAATGAAGGACCGTCGGAATACTCCGCCAACTGTCCGCCTGCTTCAATATTGTGGTTTGTGGCAATCCAAAACCGGAAGCCGCTCAGAGAGTCGCCGACTGGACAAATCGCCGAGACATTGTTGCTCACAAGGCCGTTGGCTGAACTGTACTGCAACCAAGTCAGGCCGGTATCCAGTGAAAATTGCAGGCCCTTGCCTGTCGCCAGCCAGATCCCGCCGTTGTAGGTCGCAAGATCTATGGCGACGGTAGATTTAAGCCCGCTATCGGTCGCCGCCGCGATATCGTAATGAGTTACTCGTTGCGCTGAAACGCCGCCGGCAACAACCAGCATTGCCAAAGCGGCCCAAATTGGTCGGTTCACGCATCACCTGTATGGGTTGGGGGGTTTCGCATCGCTGTGTTTTTCAGTGACGAATCTGGAAACGACATCGTGTAGTCCTCTCTGACGGCGTTATTTCTATTTTCTATCACTTGGGTCGAAAGATAAGCTATCACGGCGCTGGCGGCAACAAAATTAGCGCCAATCCTTCGGCGGGGGGGTATTTAGAAAGGGGACAGTCAACACCCCCCATAGCTTCTTATTTCACACAAGCAGACAGCGGGGTAAAGCTCACGTATAAGAAATCAATGAGAGCCGACAGATCGGAGATGTCGATTTCTCCACCCGGAAAGCCGTCGCAGTTTGCTTCCGCCATGCACTGCGGATGCGTGAACGAAATATACAGGTAGTCGATTAGTACGGACAAATCTGAAATATCTACGTTGTTGTTGGCATCGCCATCGACATTACCTGTCAAACCCTGACAGCAACAGGCATCACCGACCCCGTCCCCGTCTGAATCCTCCTGCGTAGGATTGTACACGCTGAAGCAGTTGTCATCTGCTCCACACACTCTGTCTTGATCCGGGTCGGTGGCATCAGGATTAGGACACGGCCCGACGTGGTAAAAGGACCCGGTTTTTTCTACACGGTTCACGGGCTGGCCGGATTGCACTCCGACATAGGCGCTGGCGGAGGTGACCCGGTAGGAGTACTGGCCGGTTGGCATTTGTTGGCCCAAGTCATTGGTCCCGTTCCATACATGCATGATTTGACCGGCAAACATGAGCTGGGAATTCACAAGTGTCTTGACCTTTGCGCCAAAATCCTGGTATTGGTAGATCGCGGCATCGATAACAGAAGCATCCACCGCGGTATAACTGATCTTGTGTTGACTGTTCAGTTCGTCGTGCGTTACCTGCAAGTTAAGGATGTCGGTCCCGATGACAAAATGATGCATACCGCTCGTAGGTGTCCAAGCTTCTGAGACATACATGTCGGGTGAACCTACCACGCCAAGAGCTATGGAAAAACCAGAGCAGTCTCCAAGTTGCCCAGGCTGATAGTACTGGCAGAGAGGGGTGAAATTATAATCGTATTTCGTAAAGACCGATGACTTATCCAAAGCCCAAAGATATCCGAACGGATCGACCTGTATGTCGACAATCGAGTTGGTGGTAGAATACGCTCCGTATTCCTTAATGTACGTACCGCCGTATCCGCTGTATTTGTAAGCCTTATCATTGGCCGTGTCTGCTACATATAGTTTTGGTACCCAGTTGCTATGCACTAGAGCGCTCGCATCGCACCCCGCCGGTAACGCAACCGATTGGACAAAGCTGCCGTTATAGGTTAAGTTCAGAAGGGTATTGTCGCTGTTCAGTACCCAGATCTTATCGTCTGTGTTGGGACGAAAGGTTCTCCCATTGTCAATGGCCACGTCAATCGGACAATTCAATCCGTGGCCGGTGATTATTGTGCCCGTGGTTAGAGACACGGGTGAATACACTAACCTACAAACTCGATCATTGTAGGTGTCTGCAATATAGACATCATAGAAACCGTCGCTGTTCGTTCCATCGCTTATAGCGTGGGCGGTAATGCTCTTTGGCCATTTGAATTGGTTTGTGCCGGTGCCGAAACTCCCAAAGGCCTGGAAAGACTCCATATTGGAATACACCACTCGATTCCAGTTAGGATCAACAACACCCAGAAGCGTTGAACGAGGGATGTTAGTGGCGGTATTCAGATCAAAAACATAAACGCCACTCTTTGGGAAATTGAATAGATAAACGTTCCAATATTGATTGGTCACCGATGAATTCAACTCCCAAATGCTAGGACTGTCATAGATTGGTCGCTTGATTAAGGCGCTAGAGCTCGCAGTCTGCGAAAATCCGCTCTCCACGGCAAGGGACACAAATACTACGCCTACCAACAGGGCGTGGCATCGAGCTCTCATTGTTCACCCACCTTCTGACTGTTCAGTCGACCCTGCGTTATCTTAAGGTACTTCGCGCAGCGGGAATTGGGATGGGCCTTCACCAACTCGGCGAGGAATCTATTTTTTGTCTGTGGGTCCATTGCTCGCGTGACACCCGCGACCCAACCCCTAGCATCTCCCGAGTTGGGGTATTTGCTCAGCATGGCTCTATACACTGGTGTGAAGTCCCAGGGACCTTGCATCCGCTTGGCGCGCGCTTCCATAGAACGCGCCACTGAAATGTAGTAACACCTTTCCGCAAATGCGCTATTAGGGAAGCTATCGACAACTTGCCGAAACACGCGTACTGCCGGGTCGGTATTGTTCCAGTTCCATAGGGCGCTGGCTTTCTCAATTAACCTCAGCGCCTCCTGCTCCTCACCGGATGGTTCAATGACGGTAAAAGACAACTCCTTGGATGTGGCTCCTTCATAGAGAACCTGAATATGATACGAGCCCTTAGAGAGGTAAGGAAAATCTCTGAGAACTGCATAATCCGAGGAATCATTTACCGAGCGGAAAAGCGATAGCAGATCAAAACTCGCGTAATCCTGCTCCCCAGTCTCCAACCTTAGGTGACCAGAACCGTCCGCGAAATCATACACCGGTCCGTGGTATACCATCGGATTCCCCGCGTTATCCTTCAGCTCGATGAAAAACTGGAGGTGATTTGGCGCTATCAGACCCGTAGTCATTCGAGAACCAGTCGCCGTGTTAGTAAGCGTGATATCGAGCCAGATCGGCTCAAAAAGAACAAATTGATTCTTGGCCAAAGTGGCTTCTACCTTCCATTGATTCCCCTGCGCGTACGCACATGGAGATACCGCGATTACGCAAGAGATCATCACCAAGATTGAATGCACCATAAAGTTTCTCATTAAACCTTACCTCTCCGCCCAGTTTGGTTCCTTTTTTAGTTTGCCGTCGCACTTTCCGCAAAAACCGATATTGTCAAGGGGACTCGCCACACCAAGATTAAGGATGCAGTCCGGTTTTGGGAATTTATCTGCCATTATACAAGTACTCCCACTGGTTGGATTACTATGTTGCTCAGTGTTTATGTTTATTGGTCCATTGCAGAGATGAGCCAAACCACCACGGCCATGACCAAGCTCATGAACGACCGCAGCCTCCCTGACTCGCGACTCGTCGAGAGGAGGATTCCAGCCATTCGCGTATTGCTGGATTCGGTCATAGAACACCACACATATCGCATTGTAAACTTGACCTGTATCCAATGAGAGGCCTAGAAAATCTATGAAATCGCCTACCGAGTTGTTGGCACTGAGGAGATACAACGGGTACCGTCGATTGCCGTTCGCATCCTTCTCTGAGTGATCGTTCGCATATTCTCTGATGCCATCTTGTGAGGTCGGGTAGAAGCTACCAGTACCAGTCGTATTACTGATAAAGGCATAAAAGCTAGTTTTAGAGTATTGGAACGCGTTACTTACGTACGTGTAATCGTACGTGTTATTGTTACCCGGGAAAACGTTGCAGCCGAAGGTATAATCATATTCGCAGTCAAAAGACAGAGCTGTTTCCGAGCCGTCACCCGAGCCACCGCAGTTAAACTTGGCACTGCAGTAAGTACCGACAACGCGACTAAAAGAATAAGTTTCATCGTTGCCCTCCGTTGTTGGTAGTCTCACCTGCAGCTTGGGCGCCGTCATTGCCCAAGAAATCGAACAATTTGTTGCACTTGACCAGGCGCCATCTCAACGGATCTCGTGAGGAAGTTTGCTCGGGATGATCTGTTCCGGGTGAGCTGAAAACAATCTGCTCCGCGGCACTCGAGCCATTTTGTGCCGATCCGTTTGAAACAGTATTCCAGAGTACCAGCTCGCAGTTAACAAATGCTGAGTCTCCTCGCACGATTATTTGGGGAGATAGAATCTCAAAATCTGTGTAACGTGGTTCGGCGTCAATGGATGTTCCCGTCCCCGTTGCCTTGGTCGCAGCTGCTGTCTCCCTGTTTGAACTGATGGCGAATAACCGGCCGAGGTCCCGAGCGATCTCAGTATGGGTCTTGCTCTTGACGTTTCTTATGGAAACACTCTCTCCCATGACCTCCATGACCTGATTGACATCTCCTTGTTGAACACCCTTTCGAATCATGTCGAGCGATAACTCAACGCACTGCTTTTCAGTGAGCAGAAGAAGGTACTGCTCAGGAGACGCATGCGCAGTAGATAGCAGAATAACTAAGCAACAGGTTAGTGCTATTCGATTCATTGTTCTCTCCAATAACATATAGTGACCCTCCCACGATTTCGTGGACAGTTAGTTAAAACATGGTGTCAGTCGCTCGAACTCGACCGAGCGGTGTGTGCTGTGGGCCAGCCGACTAGTGCCGACGCTGACGGTTATAGAACAATTCAGTATACTCAAAGATCACTCGATTTGCAACGAAATAATTCATGCTATATAGCGCGCGGGCTCCCACAAAGGCGTTGACTTGGATGGAACGCCACACTATATACTTGTGTATAAACGTGGGTACAAACTACATAAGCGCGGTAAAATGAAAACACACTGGAACTTCCTCATTTGCTCCATTTTAACAACCTTGCTTCTTACCGCGTTTCTCCCTGGTTGCGATAAGCTGGTGACCGAAGTCAATAACATTACCGTGTACGATACGACGATCGGCAAACAATGCCAAAAATGTCATATCGACAACGATGACAAGCTGATTGTGATTCCAAAAGCCCAGTGGGCCAATTCAGCCCATAGTTCATCGTTTCTGTTGGAGCGGCCGGTTATGCTAAATGGTCAGCTCAAAACTGCGACCGCCTGTGGTCCTACCTGCCATTCGGGCAACGGGTATGTTGACACGGTTCTCACTGGCCGCGTATCTGACACAACCAAACCATCAACGATCAATTGTTATACTTGCCATCTTCCACACACAATTCCCAACGACGCCAGCATGCTCGATTCACTGAGAGGTGTGACTTTGGCAGTGACCCTCGTCGATGGAACATCGAAATACATACACGGTAAATCAAACATGTGCGCCAATTGCCATCGGGCGACCGGAGCGCCCCCGACCGCAACAGGCGACTTGACATTGACCGACAAGTTTGGCCCGCATTACAGCGCACAGGCCGACGTGGTCAACGGTACCGCGGGATATCGCTTCGACACTTCGGTGGTTTTAGTCAACAGTCATGCCACTGCCGCGTTTGGCAACACCTGCTTCACCTGCCACTTTGGGAAGGGGCAGGGGTATGATTTTGGCGAGCATACCTTCCGCCTGCAATATCATTCCGCGACAAAGGACACAACACCGTATCTCGGCAATTGCAACGCCCCGGGTTGCCATTCTGTCACAAATGTATCCAATTTTTACGCTGTCAGCAGTAACGCGGCGGCCATAACCCGAGGCGATTCGATCAAATTGTTGGGCGATACCCTTAGGTCACTTTTTGAAAGCTCATTCATATTAGACCCAACCGACACAGCGGGGACCATGTACAAAGTCGGCGACGTCCTTCCTCCCGTTGCGGCCAAGATATTGTACAATTATTTGCTGTATCGCCACGATGGTTCGAGGGGGCTTCACAACCCACAGCTCATGTTCAATCTCTTGAAAGGATCTTTTTTGAAATGGGACTCGATACCGCCGAGAGCCGAGTTCATAGTCTCTGACAACGATGTCTGCATCGGCGATTCGGTGACTTTCACCAACAAATCCCGCTATGAGTACTTATCGTCAAGCTGGACCTTCGGCGATTCGGGAACAAGCACTCAACAATCGCCGACCCATGCGTATGCCGCAGTAGGCGTGTATCCTGTCAAGCTGACCATTACCGGAATCAATAACCAGACAAGTCTGGCGACCAAATCACTGGGCGTGACCGTACACGGGCCGATAACAGCGCGTATCCATGTGGTAGATTCGACCATTTGCTTCAACGGTTTGGTTACACTTGTAGATTCATCGAGTGGTCTGCCAAGCTCGCGACAATGGTACTTCCCGCCATATAACTCAGATTCTGTTTTCACTGGAACTTCAGTCACAAGGAAGATGACCAAGATTGGCACCGACACATTCTCGGTCGTGCTAAGAGCGTTCAACGCCTGTACGCCGGGGGGGGTGGACACGCTTCTGCGAAATATCTTTATCGAAGTTGACTCAGCACCGCCGGTCTGTGATTTTTCGTTTGCACCGGCTACTATCAAAGTTGGCGATTCGGTTGCTTTTTCCGATCTTTCAACGGGAGCCCGCACCTGGCTCTGGCAATTCACATTGGCTGATTCTTCCCGACTGCAGTCACCTAAATTCGTTTTCCAAGTGGCCGGCTTATATGATGTGAAGTTGACAATTTCGAATGCTTGCACAACAGCTACTCGAACTCACCCGATTAATGTAGTCCCGGCCGCCGCCGCTCCGGCTGAAATGACGCCACGCCTTGAACTGCGACGCAAATAGAAAAACGCCGAGAGTATTCTCTCGGCGCACGACATCTACATTAGATATTTAGGTAGCACATCGCTTCGCGGTGGGCTTTTGTATTTCAAATTTTACTTCAATTCCGCCCGAAACTTCTTCGTCAGAGCGGGGACAATCTCAAAAAGATCACCGACAATACCGTAGGTCGCTACGTTGAAAATCGGCGCATCTTTGTCCTTGTTGATCGCCACGATTGTCTGCGAAGTCTGCATACCCACGAGGTGCTGAATCGCGCCGGACACACCGACCGCCACATAGAGCTTGGGGTTCACGGTTCTCCCAGTCTGACCGACCTGATGCTGATACGGCATCCAGCCGGCATCAACCACCGCGCGCGAGGCGCCAAAAGCAGCATGAAGCGAGTCGGCTAGTTCTTTTATCAGCAATACGTTTTCCGGCCCTTTGATTCCACGACCAGCCGCCACGATGACATCAGCTTCAGCCAGATTGGTTGAGCCACCCGAATCAGCTTTGGCTTCAATTACCGTTGTTCGAGACGTAAAACAGGTGGCATCGATAGTTTCAGCCACGACTGAGCCACTTCCACTTTTTGATTCTGAAAATATCTTGGGTCGAACAGAGGCAAAAAACGGCCCGCCTCCGTTCGCCGAAAGTTTCGAAATCACCGACCCGCCATAATTTGGGCGGGTTACGACTAATTGTCCATTCTCGACTGATAGCGCGGTGATATCGGACGCCATAGAGCCGCCGTGCAATGCCGCCAACCTGCTCAATAAGGACTTACCATGAAAAGTAGCCTGGGCAAGTACGACATCGGGTTTGTGCTTGGCAATGAGTGCGCCAATCACTTTGGCATAAACTTCCTCGTTTACGAATTTGAGCGAAGGATGCGACACGGCCAACACCGCCCCCCCCCCTCTCGACGCCAGCTCACCCGCGGCGGCGGTGGCATCTTCAGCCAGTATGACTGTCAACAATTCGCCGCCGATTGATAGGGCGGCTGTTAATACTTCAAATGAAGCCGTGGTCGGCTTTCCGTCTTTTTGTAACGCAATGGCAAGAATTTTCACGTGGTATCTCCAAAGTTAAGTTAAGCGGTAAGTATATGGACTGTATGGTCGGCGGGCAATTAGATTTTCGGACAGCTTTGCCATGGCTTACCAGAAACAACCGGGGTCGGCGACGGCTCCATCCCTAAATTGGCACGAACATATTCGGCAAAAATTCTATCTATGTCCTCTATTGTAGTCACTTGCATCAAGAGACCGCGCAGTTCGTTAGCCCCATGAAATCCTTTAACATACCATCCCAGATACCTGCGCATCATCCGGGCGCCTCGTTCCTCGCCGAATTCTTCGGACATCAGTTGCGCGTGAAACCTGGCGGTGTCAATTTTTTCGTGAGCGGGCGGTTCACCAATATCTGTTCCCTGTTCGAGGTATGCCCGCATTTGGGCGAATACAAAGGGATTACCGAGCGCGGCACGTCCAAGCATGACTCCATCGCATCCAGTCTCTTCGAGCACTTGCTTGGCATGCTGAGGGGTGAGAATATCGCCGTTTCCTATCACAGCAATTGTCCTGACTGATTCTTTGAGTTGTTTGATTGCCCCCCAGTCGGCCTTGCCTGAATACCCCTTGGCTCGACTTCGGGCATGAAGGGTTACTGCTTTGGCTCCGACCCGTTCGGCCATTTGACCCACCTCACAAAACACCGGCGTGCAGTCATCCCAGCCAGTCCTCATCTTAATAGTCACTGGTGTCTTACCCGCCCCTTGAACCACAGCCCGGACGATTTCTTCGGTTAGAGACATATCTTTGAGTACTGCTGCCCCGCCGTTTTTATTTACAACTTTCTTGACCGGACACCCAAAATTTATATCGATTAAGTCTGGTGAGAATCTCTCGGACGTAATCTTGGCGGCTTGTTCCATTACTTCAGGCGACGAACCAAATAGCTGTATTCCAACGGGTTGCTCGTCGGGCTTAAAGCGCATCATTGCAAAGGTCGGTTCCTGTTCACGGATAATGGCCTCGGAAGAAACCATCTCAGTATAGGTCATAGTGGCTCCGGCCCGTGCCGCAAGCACCCGGAAAGGACGGTTCGAGACTCCTGCCAGGGGAGCTAAGAGTACTTGGCCTGAGAGGTTTAGGTTTCCTATTCGCATGCCGACAATATAACCGAATGACCCTTGTCGGACAAGAGTAGGTCTGTATTCTATTCCGATCGGGCTTTGAATATGAAATGAACTTTTTCTCAAAGTAGTGGAAAGGATGCCGGTATGGCGGAGATCGTAGTCAAGTTCGAAGACAAGGTGGTCGAACGGGTTGTCACCGAAAAGAAACGGATCAGCATCGGGCGCACCAACGATAACGACATTGTACTGGAGAACCGGGGGGTGTCCCGCAAACACGCCATGATCGAATTCAATAACAATGCCGCTGTTATCATTGACAACGAGTCACTCAACGGGACGTTTGTCAATAACCGCAAGATAACCGAAGAGGTCCTTCGCGAGAACGATGTTATTACCATTGGAAAGTACGCGCTCGTCTATCACCCGGAAGCGACGCAAGCCGGAAGCGATGAAAAACAGTCCCTCGACGGTACTATGGTGCTCAACACCAAAAAGCAGAAACAGCTGATTGAAACCGATCGGATGGAAAAACAGATCGTTGCGAAATACGGCGGGTCGGTGCTGATGGGCGAAGAAAACGCCGAGTTTGCGGAATACCGGCTCGACCGGGAAGTTACCACTGTTGGAAAAGCCAAATTCGTGCATGTAAAAGCCAAGGGCTTTTTCCTCGCTGGTATTCAAGCCAAAATTGTGAATGAGAACCACAGTTTCTCATTGATCAATCTGGGCAAGATGGGCAAAGTCAAAGTGAATGGTGAGTCGACCAACCGATGCCTGCTCAAGAATGGCGACATCATTACGGTTGGTAAGACGACTTTCAAATTTGTTGAAGGCCGCAATTAATGCGTTTAGCGCTAATATCTGACATTCACGCGAATCTTGAAGCGCTCCAAGCGGTACTCAAGGATATCGATAGCCAGAATGTCGATCAAATTGTGTGCTTGGGAGACGTGGTCGGGTACGGTTGTGATCCGATAGCCTGCCTCGATCTAGTAACGAAAAGCTGTTTAGTCACGTTGATGGGCAACCACGAATACGCGGCTCTTAGAAAGCTGGGGGACCACACCCTTAATGAGGTAGCACGTGCCTCTATCATTTGGACACGCAACCAACTGGATGATCGACATATCAAAATGATAAGCCAGTTTCCTATGACACACCGTATCGACACACTTCAAATGGTGCATGCCTCGCCGCTTGAACCGGAGTTGTGGCATTATATCTTAACACCCCCTCCCGCCCTCAGGGCGTTTGAAGCTACCGATGCCTGGATATGTTTTTTTGGCCACAGTCACTTGCCGTCTTTTTTTTCGATGTCCGAGGACGGTCAATGTCGATCACAGTTTGGCCACGACTTCCAGCCGCTGGATGAAAATCGTTACTTGATCAACGTGGGCTCGGTTGGCCAGCCGCGTGACGATGACCCTCGGTCATGTTATGTAATCTTTGATTCGGACACCGTCGACGTGTTTTATCGTCGCGTAGCGTATGACTTCACAGTTACTCAGAGAAAAATGGCCGCTGTCAAATCGCCCACTCTGCTTATAGAACGAATTGCAGTCGGTCGTTAGGGAGTAGTTTATGTTTAGCAGGTATTCATCTTACATACTTTGTCTTCTGGTCGCTGTGTTTTCAGCGGTAATGTACATTAACGGGTTCAGTCCGGTCGCGAGCGTAGAGAGAAGTCTGAATGACATGCTCCAGCGTTTCACCGCCTCGGACGAAGTCGCCGCTAACGTGGCGGTTATTTCAATTGACGCGCGGGCACAGAAAGAATACGGCAAATGGCCATGGAACCGTGACCGCATTGCTGACCTGCTCGCCGCTACCGGTACTGCCGAACCGGGCGCAATTGCGGTAGCTATCGAACTGCCCGATGACGCCACGCAGGACTCAGCTGGACATACCGATATCCTTGCCGAGCAGCTTGCCTGGATTGACAATGCGGTTCTTTCATACGACATCTCAACTGCGCTATACCGTAGCGCCAAGACCAGCAACCCGAAATATCTGTTCAACAATTCGATTTCAGTTACAAACCTCTTGGGTGAGTTAAACGATGGATCGTCCATCAACTCGCGCAAGGTGTTTCTCCCTGCCGAAAAGCTGATAACGAAACAGAGCCAGCTCGGCTTCGTATACGGAACACCCGACGACGACAAGGTACTTCGCCATCACAATATGTTCATGAATTACGATGGCTACTACTATCCATCTCTGGCCCTACGGACGGCGGCGGTCTTTCTCGGAGTTACACCCGATCAAATTATTATCAATGAAGGCAGGGAAATTTCGCTTGGCGGTAAACGATTGATCCCGGTGAACGAAAAGGGCCAGTATTTCATTTCGCTACCGAAGAGACAAACTATCCAGACCTATTCTGCCGCCGAAGTTTTGGCTAAAGGATTCGATTTGAACCGGCTTAAGGGGAAGGCCATTGTGATCACTGCTGATGACCCCTCTACTGATGAATTATTCGCGACTAATGTAGGGACAAAACTTTCTCATGCAATGATCGACGCGGCAATATTGGACAATATCATTAATCAACACATGATTGGAGAAAACAGAGCTACTTCCGGAATTTTGCTTCTCATCATGTTCGCTATCGGCGCCGGATCCGCGTTGATGTTACCACGCCTTGCACCTCTCCACCGCGTTCTTTTGATAGCGGGTTGCATGATTGTCATCCTCAATGTTAACTATATTCTCCTCAGCCAATTCAGCATGCTACCAAATACGGTCTACGTCGGGATTGAACTGCTATTACTTATGATAATTGCGCCATTCCTTGACTCACCATTCTTGACAGGAGTCGCGGCGGCTCCTCACAGAAAAGACTTGCCAGTACCTAAGGCCAAACAGAAGAAACAGATGGAGGAACTTTCTGAAGTAAAACCGGTGGTGCGTCAGGTTAAATCTACGGCCACTGACCCTGAAAACCTAGCCACTTCCGCCCTTGTCGACGGTGTATCTTCCTCCGGCAAAACCAAGGCGATTTCGGACAGCGATGGTTTCGATCATCAGGCAATTAATCCCGACGCAGAGCCAGACCTTCAAAAAACCAAAACAGATTCGCAGACCGTCGCAAAGTCTGCCGACAAATCAACACACCGACATCAGGCTGTACAGATAGCCCAATCGATGGACTCAGGAAGCGACAGCGGACGAATTGACGCCCCGATTGAGATAGAACCACAGCGGTCACCCTTATCTTCCTCTGATCTAAAGAATCTCGGACGGTATCAGATAACCGGCGCGCTTGGTAAAGGCGCAATGGGCACCGTGTACAAAGGGATTGACCCCGCCATCAACAGGCCAGTCGCCCTCAAAACCATCCGGCTGGACTTCGTGAACGACCCTGCCGAGTTGGCAGAACTGAAAGAGCGGCTGTACCGCGAGGCACAAGCGGCCGGAAAATTGTCTCACCCGAATATCGTTACCATTTACGATGTCGGCTCCGAGGCCTCGCTTCAGTATATCGCAATGGAATATCTCGAAGGTCAGACCCTCGAAGAATTGATAAAAAAGAAAACCAAGTTCAATTACAAGATTATCGCGCAGATGATCGTGCAGATCTGTAATGCGCTAACCTACGCGCATGAGAGAGGCATCGTGCATCGCGATATCAAGCCGGCGAACATAATGGTTCTGAAAGATTACTCCGTGAAAGTCATGGATTTTGGCATTGCGCGAATTGATTCCAATTCGATGACCAAGACCGGCATTGCGATGGGTACACCGAACTATATTTCACCCGAGCAACTACGCGGACTCGCCACAGATCGGCGCGCCGATCTATTCTCGCTTGGAGTCGTGATATACGAGCTCCTTCTGGGACGACGTCCGTTCCGGGGTGAAAATATCACTTCGCTCATTTATTCCATTTTGCATACAGAACCAGACAGACCTTCGGCCTCCCTGCATCAGGTTCCGATGTTGTTTGACCATGTGGTTACTCGAGCGCTAAAAAAAGATCCTAGCGAGCGCTATCAAAAGGCGAGCGAAATCGTCGCCGACCTTCAAGCATTCATTGAATCATTTGTGGTTCGTGTGTAATTGTGAAAAGCTGAAAAGAAAAAGCCGCTCCGAAATGATCGGGGCGGCTTTTCTATTAATACAATCGACCTGCTATTTTTCCGCTGTTCCCTTCCCCTGCCCAAGGATTTCCTCGGCCAGTGACAACGCCACCCCCGAAAGCATAACTTCGACTCCCAACTTCGTAAAGTCCGATGAGATCAAGTCGCGGTTAAGTTCAGCATAGAGCGAACAGGAGGCCCCCCGTTCGACAACCAAACCAGAAAGACGCTGTTTGGACTCGGCCACAAAAGTCACCTCTCCGAGTTCATCGGAAACTACATATCCGGTACAGTTATGCAACTGCATGTGCGAGTTTCCCGTGTACACAACCACCAGCATACCGCGAGTTTTTCCCAGATCGACTTCAGGATAAACTTCAAGCACCAATATCCGTTTTTCATCACTGTTGACGACTCTGAGCCGATAATGGTCATTTTCAAATGTCGTCTTTTCGGCGGCCAGCACTGTGGCTACTTTGTTGGCGTCATCCTGAGTAAATATTACCGCCATCGCGTACCTATGATTCAAAATCCCCGGTCCGAAGATTAGTGAGATGTCTTATTGTTGGAGTTGTCCCGATTACTGACATCGGTGGATCCTTTGACCTCGTCGGTCGTGTCCTTCATCGCTTTTTTGAAATCTCTGATTCCCTTGCCTAAACCCTGGGCAAGCTCGGGGAGTTTCTTTGCGCCGAACAGCAATAGGATCACAAAAACAATGATCAGCAGTTCGGGCATACCAAGATTATTAAACATATAGTGCCTCCTATAGCACGTCGGCCGTTACAAATACCACCATCGAAAATACACCACTACCAATATAACAAACAAGGCCGAGACAAAGTTGATCTTAAACATAAGGCCGATTGTGAATGAAACGGCATAGAATTCAACCTGAGTCGGCGAAAAACCGATCTGAATCGATTTGGAAAAGAGCGTCTTGGCCGCGCCGTCGGGGAGGTAGGTGCCGATGATATCGCCGAACAATCCGCCGATTACCGCCGCCAGCAAGATAGCCACCAGAAATACCAGTTCACGCCTATTCATCGCTTATCTGCCATTCCTACGGCCCTACGCGCCGCTACCAGCGATTGAAACAACTTAAGCCCGTTAGTTGAGCCGAGAATGGGCTCGACCGCCCGTTCAGGGTGAGGCATCATGCCAAAAATATTTCTTTCTGCATTGCAAATCCCAGCGATACTGTTGGCAGATCCATTCGGATTAGCTTCAGGGGTAATCCGGCCATGAGCGTCTACATACCGAAACATGACCTGACCGTTATCCTCAAGTTTTAGGATATCGCCTGAAAAATTGTAAAAATTCCCCTCTCCATGGGCAATGGGCATCTTGAGGATATCTCCTTCACAACAAGCATTGGTGAAAGCAGTCTGTGCATTTTCGACTCGCAGATGCACGAACTTACAAGCGAATCTGAGATGGCTGTTTCGGATGAGCGCACCCGGTAAGAGACCAGATTCCGTCAGTACCTGGAATCCGTTGCAAATCCCCACCACCAATCCACCGGAGTTTGCGAACGAAATGACTGACTTCATGATAGGCGAAAACCGCGCGATTGCCCCGGCCCGAAGGTAATCACCATAGGAAAACCCGCCGGGAAGAATGACAACATCGCTTCCCTTAAGTTCCGTAGATTGGTGCCACAGAAACTCCACTTCCTCGCCGACCACATGCTTCACTGCTGCGAAGGCGTCGTAGTCGCAATTGGAACCGGGAAAAGTGACTACACCGAATTTCATTGACCTTTCTCCACGCTGAACTTTTCAATGACCGGATTGGCCAAAAGTTTTGCGCACACCTCAGCGATCCGGGAATCGATATTTGCGGCGCTATCTTTTATTTCCAACTCGAAAAATCGCCCTGATCGGACAGATAAGAACTCATCATACCCCATTTGATTAAGTGCCTTTTGAATGGTAACACCCTGGGGATCAAGCACACCGTCTTTGAGACGGACGAAAACTGTAGCTTTACTATTCATTGTTATCGTCAGTGTAATCGTCGTTTTCTTTTGAGTCGTGGCGACCATGCACCCGACTGGTTACTTTGTTTACTCCAAGAAAAAATAAACGGTACCCCTCGCGTACCATACCGAACAATATATAGAGCGAAAACAGCGGAAACAACAAAAGAGGTAACGTCGACTCGGCTCTTTTCCCCTTGAACATAGTAACCATAAACACAACGCCCACAACGAGAAGCAGAGTCAACCCAACCCCCATCTTTATCCGATCGTTCGCCGAACTAATCCGGTCGGGCAGTGTATCGTACTGAATCTGCGATACCATGAGAAATGAGAACAAGACAATCATGGCTACAAGTAACTCATCGAACTCCAACCCGCCCCAAAGCGAATAACTGAAAAGAATGAAAGAAACAAGAGCCAAAGCCGCGCCGGGAACAGGCAGTCCGACAAAGTCCTTTTTTTCATCGGAATCCGCCATCAAGTTATAGCGCGCCAGTCGGAAAGCGGCCGCCATGATATAGACAATGGTGATGATCTTGCCGGGCGTTCCCAATGTGTTGAGTTTTACCATGTACGCTATAAAAGCAGGCGCAACCGCGAACGATAAGAAATCAGCCAGAGAATCAAGCTCGACCCCAAACTGCGAAGTCGTCTTGCTCAGCCGAGCGACTTTGCCGTCGAGTGAATCAAGGAATGCCGCCAGAATTACCAGCCAGCAGGCGGCCGTCACTTTTCCTTCGACAACCGTCAGAAGGGCAACAAATCCACAGACCACGTTACCCATTGTAAAAAGGCCGGGGAAAATGCCGCGATAGTTGTGCCCGTTCATCATCTTAGTCCTGCATTGATTTGGTGGTTGGCTATTTTGCGGTCGAATCTTGCTGGAGATGCCCGATGACCGACTCTCCCCCACAAAGTTTCTCGTCCTTTTTTACTGTGACTCGACTACCGGCAGGAAGAAACATCTCCATACGCGAACCGAACCGAATAAGACCGAATCTATCACCGATGCGAAGTTCATCCCCTTGATGGATGCGACAGACAATTCGCCTCGCTACGCTCCCCGCTATCTGTTTGAATACTACCTTTCGGCCACTTTTATCGGTCATCCCGATTTCCGTGTGTTCATTATCGTCAGAGGCCTTGTCTAAATACGCAATCAAGAATTTTCCGGGGACATATTTTACATAGTCGACTCGCCCCGAAATCGGAACTCGATTGACATGGACATTCATCACCGACAGAAAAATCGAAACCTTGATAGCTTGCGGTCCCACCACCGGATGTGAATCAAGAGTGTCCACTGAAAGCACCGTGCCATCGGCTGGAGATATGAGCAAACCGGTGTCGTCGGGACAAGAGCGCTCTGGGTCACGAAAAAAGAAGGTCACAAAGACCGTCACGAGAGCAAATAGCGCGCTTACACATAGAAGTACAAAACTGTTCCAGCGTGTACATCCCCAAATAGCGAATATCGTCAGCCCTAAAGCTATCAGAATAAACGGGAATCCCTCTTTTGCAATCATCTTCCAAATACCCTTTTAAATATAACCGGCACTCGCCGTGTGTAATAGCCGACCTCAAAGCACTCATCGATCTCACGAACTGAGAGGAATTCACGAATTTCAGTATCAGCCCGAACCAGATCGTCGAATTTTCCCTTACCATCCGCGGCAAGCATTGCGTTGCGCTGAACCATTCGGTATGCCTTATCGCGATCGCCCGCCGGTCCTGTCAGCTTTAGCAATAGACGCTGTGAAAAGACCAACCCGCCGCCGTAAAATATATTTTCGAGCATTCGCTTTTCGTTGACAATCAACCCGGTTAGCAGATCGTTGAACTTGGCCAGTGCATAATCCGTGATAATCGTGGCGTCAGGCATAATAACCCGCTCTACTGAAGAGTGGGCGATATCCCTTTCGTGCCAGAGCGCAACATTTTCCATAGCCGATACCGCATACCCGCGAAGAAGCCGCGCGATACCGGTGATCCGCTCGGCGGTGATCGGATTCCGCTTGTGTGGCATCGCCGAAGAACCTTTTTGTTTCTTGCTGAATCCTTCCATCATCTCGCCGATTTCAGTTCGCTGGAGATTGCGAATTTCGGTTGCGAATTTTTCCAGAGAGGATGTCAGAAGCGACAGCGCCATAATGAATTCAGCGTGACGATCTCGTTGCAATACCTGCGTTGAAACCGCCGCCGGAGCAAGCCCCAAACGTTTACACACCGCCACCTCAACCTTGGGATCAAGATTGGCGAAATTTCCTACAGCTCCCGAGATACAGCCAACCGAAATTGTCTTGGTCGCCATCGTAAGCAGTTCGCGCCGCCGTTTCAGCTCAGTGTACCAAACTGCAAATTTTAGCCCCGCAGTTGTTGGCTCGGCCAGCACACCGTGAGTCCGCCCGATACAGGGGGTCATTTTGTATTTTATGGCGAGCTTCTTGATCTGCTTAAGCGCCGTGTCAATCTTGGCGTCAATAATCTCCGCGGCTCGTTTCATTTGCAGGGAGAGAGCAGTGTCTAGAACATCTGATGATGTCATTCCATAGTGAAGATACCGCGAGGCCGGGCCGACCTTTTCGGAAACCGCCGTCAGAAACGCAATGACATCGTGGTTTACTTCCCGTTCAATCTTGTTGATTCGATCAACGCTGAACGATGCTTTCCGAGCAATAATCCTGAAAGCCGAAAGCGGAATCATCTTGTACTGGGCCATCGCCCGGGCCGCTTCGATCTCAACTTCCAACCATATGGAGTATTTAGACTGGTCGGTCCAAAGCGCTCCCATTTCCGCCAGAGTGTACCGCTCTATCATCAGCCCTTGTTCGCTTTCTTGAAGTCGGCAAGAAATTTCTCAAGTCCAATGTCCGTTAACGGGTGCTTCATAAGCTGACCGATAACACTGAATGGCATGGTGACAACATGAGCGCCGATAAGAGATGCCTCGACTACATGCATGGGGTGACGTACCGAGGCCACCAGCACTTCGGTCTCGTAACCATAATTTCGATAGATGGTCACAATTTCACTAATCAAATTCATACCATCGGTCGCGACATCGTCGAGCCGTCCTACAAACGGCGACACAAAAGTCGCACCGGCTTTGGCCACCATGAGGGCTTGAGTCGGGCTAAATACAAGCGTGGCGTTGGTCTTGACCCCGCGTTCGTTAAGACTCTTAATCGCTTTAAGACCTTCGAGAATGGTCGGGATTTTTATGACGATGTTGTCGGCGATCTTCAATAACTCATCGGCTTCTCGGAGCATTCCGGGGGCATCGGTCGCGATAACCTCCGCCGACACCGGGCCGGGAACAATTTTACAGATTTGTGCTAAAATTTCACGATATGGCGCCGTCTCTCGGGCGGCTAATGACGGGTTCGTGGTTACGCCGTCGAGCACACCCATTGCGGCGGCCTGGCGAATCTCTTCGATGTTCGCAGTGTCGATGAAAAATTTCATAACCTCTTCCCTGATCCTTCATATCCGACCGACACCAGATACAATCCCTGGGCCGGCGCTGTAAAAGGGTTTCTTTTGCTAACCGATTCATTCAACATAGACCCCATATCGTCCAAAGTCAAGTTGAGCGAATTGTCGTCGCGGTTGATGGTTGCAACATTGACCATAGCTCCGACAAGTGAGCGCACCATGGAATGCAGAAATCGATTTCCCCTGATTTCATATACCCAAAGATTGCCTACCAGTCGCCACGCTGAGTGATAGATGATACATCGGTTATCCTCTTTGCGGGAGGATACCACGCAGAATGGGGTAAAATCATGTTCGCCAGCTACCAATGTGGCGGATTGCGAAATCAACTCCTTATCAACATAATAGTGGTGTTCCCATCGTTGATGACTATACAGAGCTGAGCGACGATTGGACATGAGATATCGATACCGCCGCCATTTCGCGTCGTGACGGGAATTGAATTCACTCGTGACTTCCGATGACTCCATAATTCTGATATCATCCGGTAGATGGAAATTCAAAGCATCGGCAAATCGGACAGCATCGAGCGAGTGTTCAATTTCGAAATTAGCAGTTTGCCCGAGCGCGTGAACACCAGCATCGGTCCTACCTGCTCCGGTCAAATTGACCTGCTCGGCTGTTACTTTGAAGATGGCGTCACGGATCAATCCCTGAATCGTTGTGCCATTCTCTTGTATTTGCCACCCGGCATAGCGGGTTCCATCGTATTCAATTGTGAGTTTGATATTCCGCCGCATAGTCGCTATCCCCCAATTGCAAACACTGCCGCAATAATCGCCAAAGTAACAAAGAGGAACCCCCACTCTCTTACGCCAAATGACAAGCGCGAAAAATACGTCCGCTCGGCGCCATGATGAAAACCCCTGGCCTCTATCGCCAGTGCAATCGTGTCGGCTCGACTAACTGCCGACACAAACACCGGAGCCAATAAAGGCACAGTCATTCTGACTCGCCTGACTAACGACCCTGAAAATGATATCCCTCGAAGAGTTTGAGCGCGTCGGATCATTATAAGTTCATCGCGCAAAATTGGGATAAATCTGAAAGCAAGCGTAAGAATTAGTCCTAAATCATTTATTGGGACTTTCAGATTACGCAGAGGACGAGCCAATTTGATCACGCCTTCGGCTAAATCGGTCGGAGAAGTGGTCATGGTCAGAAACAATACCGTTAGGACAAACAGTACAATCCGAAGCGCATAGAATACTCCGTGCAACAGCGATGTCCGCGTGACAGTAATTCCGAGAAACTTAATCAACGGTGGTTCGGCTGATTCCGTGAATACGAGATGGAAAAAAAAGGTCACCGCCGCCACGAGAATGATCGACTTGCCTGCTCCCCAGATTTGCCGTCCCCCCACCCCGGCCAAGACAATCGCGACGATCATCAATGCTCCCGCAATAACGCTGAATATCATACTTGTGGACAACAGGCCGAGTACAAGCAACACCAGCACGACAATCAGTTTGGCGCGCGCGTCTAATCGTGAGATGAATGAATCGTAGTCGCTTTGTGTATGAAATGAGAAGGGATCAGTGTGCATTACTATTGACTTTCTTCCCCCAAATAAGGCGGGAGAGCCCCTGAATGTCAATGTTGGCGGGCGCTACGACCTTTGCCTACGACACAGTTGGCACATCCTCCGCCAGCTCGCCGTTTCTTGACGGCAATGCAAATCAGGTAGAATACCGCTACGGCCAGGACAACAGCGACTACCAGTGTTTGCCAAAGCGAACCAGTCATATCCAAATCCTCGAAGCCACTTGATACACTACCAGCGCCCCCAAATAGGCCAGCGAAGTCATATAGACAAACACGATCGCCGGATACCACCAACTGTTTGTTTCCTGACGAATTGTCACCAGAGTCGCCCCGCATTGACAACAAAGCGCAAAGAACACCATGACAGACAGCGCTACTGACACTGTGTAAACAGGTTGACCCTTGTGCGGTCCATCGTCCCAGACAGCATTTCGCATTTTATCGACAAGCCAACCTGATTCTGATTCAGTGCCTGAACCAAGGTTGTAAATAGTGCCGAGCGTGGCGATGACCACTTCGCGCGCCGGAAACGACGCCAGTGCCGCCATTGTGATCTTCCAGTCCCAACCAAGCGGTCGAAACACCGGCTCAACCCATCTTCCGAGGCGGCCAAAATACGAATCTCGCAAAAACGCGCCCGCTTCTTCATGGTTAATTTGCGCTAATTCTACTGACACGGCGGTATCTGCTTCTACTTTGTTTTCAATCTGCACTCGTTTGGCGGCATATTCGTCGCGGATACTATCTGAATGGGGATAATAGCTAAGCGCCCAGATGATAATCGTGATAGCGAAAATAACAGTTCCAGCTCTCAGCACAAACGATTTGGCCCTGGTGTAGACTCGGATTGCGATTGAACTAATAGTCGGCCGCTTGTATGTCGGCATTTCCATAAGAAACGATCCGCGCTGTTGCTTAAAGACAAACAATCGCACTAACAGCGCGATGACAATTGCCATGATCATACCAAGCAGATACAAGCTCCCCAGCACAAGTCCCTGAAGACTCAAGAATCCCCAGACCATTTTGTGAGGGATAAAGGCGGCAATCATGATCGTGTAAACCGGAAGCCGCGCCGAACAGGACATGAGCGGCGAAACTACAATAGTCAAAAGTCGTTGGCGGCGATCCTCGATAGTTCTCGTCGCCATTATTCCAGGCACAGCGCAGGCAAACGACGACAACATGGGGATAAACGATTTACCCGATAATCCGCACCAGCCAAACGCCCGATCGACCAAAAAAGCGGCGCGAGGCATGTATCCCGAATCTTCGAGTATGGCAATGAACAAGAAGAGGATTATAATCTGTGGTAGAAATATCAGCACCGACCCAACTCCGCCGATGACGCCGTCGATGACGAGCGATTGCAAAGGGCCTTCGCGGAACATCGGCCCTATCCATCCCGCCAACGCGCCGAATGCGCTATCAATAATATTCATCATCGGCTCTGCCCAGACAAAAATCGACTGAAACATAACCAGCATCAATCCACCCAGAATCAGGAGTCCCGCTAGCGGATTGAGTACTACACTATCGATTCGGTCGGTAAGCGGTCGTCGTCGATGGCCTTGCGACTTCAAAACCCGTGAGGCGACTAATTCTGCCTGACGTGATAAGAGCGATGTCTCAAACTTTACGAGTGAACCGTGCGCCGCTCTCAAACGCTTTCGCGCTTGCTCGATCTTACCCCTGCCCTGCTCGCCATATGCGGCAACAAAATCTCGCTCGGAGGGGCCGTCCTCGTCAATAAGTACACGGATCAATTCAGCGCGTGTATGCGCAATTGGATTGAGTAATTCTGAAAGTTCACCTATTTCCCTATCCATATCAGAGCCATACGGATTGACAATTTCAGGGATTACCCTCTCAATGGACTCGGCGACCACCCGTTTCAGATTAGCTATTCCTCTTCCTTTGCTCGCCACAATCGGCACTACCGGTATCCCCCCCAATTCGGCCGACAACAGTTGCGAGTCAACGGATTTCCCTGAATCCGTCAGAAGGTCCATCATGTTCAGGGCAATCACTACTTTGGCTCCGGTTTGCATGACCTGAAAGGCAAAATACAGGGATCGCTCAAGGTTTGTGGCGTCGATGACGCACACGACAACATCCGGTCGGTGCTCCTTCTCTATTTTTCCAAAAAGAGCGCGCGCCGCTATGTATTCGTCGGGCGAGTATGCCGCCAGTGAATAGGTCCCCGGAATATCCAGAAGATTAAAGGAGAGGGATTCAAATCCAGCGACAGTAAATTTGCCGCTAGTCTTTTCAACTGTCACCCCGGGATAATTGCCGACCTGCTGACGAAGTCCAGTGATAGCATTGAAAATCGTCGTTTTGCCGCAGTTGGGATTTCCGCAAATCGCAACAGTAACTGTTTTTCCGGAAATGCGCGCGTTATCGGCAGGAATCGGCATAGGTCGGCGAACTGGAATCAGTCTTCAATCTCTACCGCTACCAGCGAGGCCTCAGCGTGACGAAGCGACAGCCGGCTATCGCCTACCTCGATCAACAGCGGGTCGCGCATCGGCGCGCGACGCAGATAGGTTACCATTTTCCCGGGAGCCAAGCCCAACTCATGCAAACGGCGGCACAGCGGCGAATCCTGAGTGAAACCGATCACGCGGGCTTTTTGTCCGGGAACCATTTTGTTTAAGTAAATCATTGCTGTCTCTTTCTATCGAAAATCTGCGTCATTGGCACGATTCAAATACACTTTCAAAAGGGTTACTTCATTCGGTTGAAGTTTCAATTTCACTCCGTACCTTTCGGCGGCAGCTGTCCATTCATGATCAGCACGAGATTGTGGTGGAATCAGTTTATGGCACTTGTCGCAGAGCGCTTCATATATCCGTTTCCCCCGGCTCTGGTCGGCACTCAATGCCGGCCCTGCACTACAGGCATACAGCGTTGTTATGGCCAAGCCCAGGGCAATCATAATACTAATACTACACCACATTCCGGGCGCGATTCTCGCGCTCTCGCTCTTTTTGGCACGAATCACAGTATCCTTGGACCTCTATTTTATAACCGTCTGGAACAAACTTTTGCTGGCGTGACTTTGCCTCCAGCGATGTTATAAGCTCCTCGATATTGAACTCGATAAGTTTCTTGCACTGCAAACAATACAAATGACCGTGTGGCGCTCTTGTGATTCGATCGTATCGCGTGACGCCGTCACCCAAATTCACTTCCTGCGCCAACCCAACTTTGCAGATTAATTTGAGATTTCGCCAAACCGTACTGTAGCCAACCGTCCGATCGAGTTTGCGAACTCGGTCGAAAAGCTCATCGACCGAAACATGCTGTCCAAGTTCAAAAAATGACTTGAAGATCAGCTCCCGTTGCTGGGTCATCTTAAATCCCTTGGTCCTTAAGAACTCGCGCATTTGCTCAAATCACCATTGCATGCCAATTGAAATTAACTTTCAATTCCAATTATCGGTAATTCCCCACAATTGTCAAGGGCTTTTCGTTAAGAAAAACAGATAGTCAATCGATGGTAACTCGTTGAACTATAACAATAAAGGCCGCCTTACGGCGACCTTTATTGTCTGCAATAGCGATTAAACCCGTTGTTACTTGAGTAAAATCATCTTCTTTGAGGCAGACCAGTCACCATGCGAGATTCGGTAGAAATAGGTTCCAGAGGCCACTGCACTGCCAGAACTAGTAGAACCGTCCCAACTCACCTGATAGACTCCTGGCCCCTCTACTCGATCAGCAAGCATTCCCACTTCCTGACCTATGAGGTTATACACAATAATTGTCGTTCGCTGTGGGCGCCCATTGTTCGACGCCGGGATGGTATAGGCAATAGTAGTAGAGGGATTAAACGGGTTAGGATAATTTTGCAGAAGCGTAAAACCATCCGGAAGAATCTCTCCGTCGACATCATCAACCCCGGTCGTTGTGCGGCCATTGAAAAAATTCAAAACGCGCGCAACCAGTGTATCGAGCGGTTTCATTGTAAACGGGAAAGACGTTTCCACCAAAAATTCCGGACCAAACGACAACAGAACCGACCGGTACGACCCTGCGAATATGACACCGCCGTTTCCGTAGTTCCCGGCGTTGGCGTCATCCTTGAACGTAAAGGTCGGCACACCCCCGTTTATCGGAGTCAGGATACTGTTCACATACGTAACAGGTGGCGAGTGAATCCCAACGGTCAGTTGATCACTGACGGCGTTGCCGGGGATGCCTTCATACACGGCAACAGTTACATCTAATGGAGTAGCTCCGTCTATCCGGCTATGGAAATATTTTTTCAGGAAGGATGAGTCGGCGTTCCAAATTTGCGAGGGAGCTTTTACACTGGCGATGCACACGTTCCCCCCGGCATCCATAAATGTCTTGAGAGTCGTGATATCGGTCAAATTCAATAGGCCACCGTTGGCCTCATTCCCGGTAAACCAGATGACGTGCTTGTATGGCGCCAAATTAACCGGCAGAGGACTACCTTGAGTCCCTTTGTTCCAGATAACGAACGGAAGTCCAAACCCGATCAATGCGTTGCTGTAGCGCGTCTCGTAATTTCTAACATTTTTGTCGTCGTCGACAAGAATAATTTGTGTTCGACCGAGTGGCTTCATAAAGGTAAACGTAGTATTCCATGTCTTGTCGCCGCCACCGGAAATCGAATCCATCACCAAACCCAACGTGAAGCCCACATTGAGTGTCTGCCAATCCGGTGGTATCTGGAACTTAATGGGAACGATCGGTCGTTTTGGACTTGGGTCGGTCGAAACAAGTCCATTGATGGTTACTCCGTTGTTTAACAAAGTAAGATTCGGCTCGCCGCAAGTCAGCGTGGCCGTAGTCGTATAGACATTTCTCATGTAATTACGTACGCCGAATGAAAACGTAATCGTTTCCCCTGCTTCAAGTATGCCATTACCGTTTCCATCTGGTGCGGCATCGGTGAATAAGAGCGAATCAGGTCCGGAAAGAATAACTCTTGGTCGCGACCAGCGTGTGTCCAAGTCGGCATACATGATTGAATCGGACTTTGAGATATTCCATGCGGCAATTTGAGTCTGACTACCGATATTAAATCTCGAATTGGGTATTGATAGATCGTGCCAGTTCCTGTTCTGACTCGTACCCGGAAACGGATCGCCGTAGTCACCGTTATATTTGCCATTGGCCAAGCTGTTTAGCCCGTCCGCCTGAACCAGAGCTACTTTATAACGCGCCGAATTATCGTTGTCAGGCATCGATTCGTCAACGTGGTAGATGCACATCCCTTCACCGGGAAGCACGGAGTCGAACCCATACCACTGCCGATTTTCGATCAAGAAATACTCCGACGATCCGACAAAGGGAGTCAGCCAGTACACAAATGGCTCTGATTCTACCTGAGGAATCGGCGTATGAAATAGATTTGTGCCCTGCGTGATCAGATGGCTGGTCGGCGCGATGAATCCGAGCCGCTTTTTACACCACGCATCAAAATGGGCCGGTACGCGGGAGTTCCCGTTATAATTTCCGGATGCCATGAGCGACCATGCCCCGAGACCTTGTGATAGTGTATCAGTCCTATCATAGAGATCCGGGAGACCGAGAATATGACCATATTCGTGACAGAACACACCAATCGGGTGAACACTACTCCCGTATTCTTCTGGATTCATAGTGTACGCCTGAGCGTATTTCCCATTGGGAAGGTAAACGGTTGGAAAGCTCGAGCGATGTGACCAGATACCGTATGCCCCAGTCTCGGCTCCCGGTCCAGCGTGAATGACAATGATTCCGTCAATTGAACTATCAGCGTTGTTGTCATACCTGGTAAAATCCACTCCCAAATCTCTGGCGGTGATTACAGCGTCTTGCGCAAGCGTTTTTCCGCCCCCGCCCATGCCGCCGTTGCTTCCGACGTAATACGAATAATTCTTTGGCATTGTAAACCAGCCATAGATAACACCGGTAAGCACTATTTTCCCGTATGAGTTCTCAAAATAATAGTCGGTCATTGAGCCGGTCGGATTTCCACCCGGTTGACCCTTTCGCGAAAACAGAATCGAGTCAAAGGCCTGCGGTGTGCCAATTGCAGGCGAAGTTTGGGCTCCGCCGCCCGGCTTGGGGTACGATAAAGTGTTGTAACGAAAATCAGGAAAGTCTACCAAGATCACCGGGACAAAGATGGTATCTACAGCTTGTGCCCCGGCCGCAAGTTTTTGGTTGAACCGTCCGCTGGTAAATTCGGTATTTTCAACCGGATGACATCCGCCGGAGTCCCTAAACGCCTTGAGTGTCGCCATTACCTCTTCCCAGCGTCCCTCGGCCTTGAATTGCTGAATGGCTTCTGGAGTGGGGGCCACACTGTGGCCGAATTCGGTCATTAGGACAATGACAAAAAGTGAGGCAATTATTTGGGTTAGAAATCGATGCATAGCGTTATCTTTCTCCGTTGCATATATTCTGCCCGACCACATTGGTCGAGGCCCATCCTATTTCACAAATTAATCGTGAGCGACTCATCGCACCAGTACCATTTTCTTGGTTTGCGACTCGGAACTGGTTGTCAGCCGGTATAGATACACACCGCTCGCCGCTTCGTTACCCCTGCCATCACGACCATCCCATTCAACGGAGTGATTTCCAGCATTCATGTGGACATCCAAGATGGTCTGTACTTCCTGCCCGAGGACGTTGTAAATGCTCAACTTCACTCGTGACGGTTCCGCTAAGCTAAACGAAATTGTCGTGCTGGGGTTAAACGGGTTCGGATAATTTTGATCGAGTACGAACTTCTCAGGAAGAGTATTTTGCGGGTCGTCTACGCCGGTTGGAGTCAAATACATATTTTGCGCCTCGGCCGCCCGCGAGAAAAGATCCGCTAGGTTGTCGGCCGCCACCATCGCGAACGCCACTTCGGTGGAATCTCCCGAATAGAGGTCAAATGACGGCGTCGAGACCATAACCATCTGATCACCAACAATCGCAGAAGATGAAACATCGATACCCGACCGGGAGATTAGATCAAAGAGTTGAGTCCGATTCCAGCCGGTCTTGCCGCCGGTATTAGCAAGCGATTTGAAGGACGTGATATTATTGAGCCCGACGATACCAACAAACGGCCCGGCAAGACCGCTTTGCCATACCAAATTCAGACTGGCCTCGTACCCAACGCTGTCGGTATTCCCAAGATCAAAATCACTCAGAAAGCCAAACCTCAACCCAGTTAGTTTGTCAGGGGAGTTGTTCATCAGGTAGTAGCGGAAAAGTACAACATCCGTCGCGGCCACTGAATTCTGCGCGATAGTTTCCTGGCTGACGGTAATTGGAATCGGAATTGCGGAACGAGCGTCGACAAAACGGGCTCTAAGACGCTGGGCATCTACTGTCCCGGTGACACTGTTGAGGCCCGAAGTCGGTACAAAGTCGGAACCACGGAGTTGTCCTGCTGAATCTCTGATAGCGCTTGAGACTTGCAGAGCATTTCTGCCAAGCACAATTCCGGCTTCATACAGCAGATTAGCACCACCACGATAGTGGAATCCAGCGCCACCGAGATTGTAGATAGATCCCGCCGCCAGTCCGTATTGACCAAAATCAGAAACCCCTACAGTCAAATCAGATGTTGTGTGCGACGCAAAACTCCCGATCGGAGCCAAACCACAAACAATAGTGAAATCTACTGAGTCAATTACTACTCCATTCGATAGACTGATGTACAGTCTAAAGGGAGCGGATGTGCCATGTGGGACAGAACTGCCGAAAGTCAACGAAAGCTCAGGCGAGGCAACCGCCGTCGTGCCACCTATTCCGAATGAAAAGAAGGTCTGTGAGTTCTGCACAGTAGCCACCCCCGAGACAAGAGAAGTTAGCGTCCCCGTCACCTGACCAACCTGACCAGTGGAGTTGACCAAGGTGAGAGACAGTCTCGTGACTTCCCCCGGCAAGGCTATTCCCGCTCCAGAAATGTTCTTGTGCGCTAGCGAGAATATCATATTGGATGGAAGCGGCATAAAATCAAGCGCGCGCGACGCATCAACAAATCCGTGACCCGAAGCATTGTCCTCTCCCGTCGGACCGATATCGCGAGTTGATGACAATAGCGCGTGCTTTATCTGAGCCACCGTTGCATTGGGATTGTACTGTCGAAGGAGCGCCACTGTCCCCGCGATAAACGGCGCGGCCATTGAAGTTCCACTCATGTACAAATACGCGCTCCCCTTTGTCGAGGAGCGGATACTCACACCGGGAGCGACGATTTCGGGCTTCATTTTAGAAGTGTCGCATAGCGACGGTCCCCTGCTTGAAAACGTCGCCACGACAAGAGACGAGTCGACAGCTCCGACAGAAAAGGTGTTGATCGGCGAGGTCGCGTTATCGGCTGGCTGGCGGAGCGACATTGGCGTCGGGCCTTCATTGCCAGCCGCGAATATGGTGACTATACCTGCGGCCTCAACATTTTCAATAGCGGTATTAAAAGTGGCATCGCAGGCCGGAAAGATACCTTTTGGGATTCCCCAGCTATTTAGGATAACATCGGGAACGTCGTCGGTCGTATTCGGGTTTCCATCAGGATCAAGCGCCCACTGAAACGCCAGCAAAATGTCGCCGATAGTCAGATTCAGCGATTTTCCCTGATCAATAACTCCCGCCGTTATCCACTCAGCGCCGGGCGCGACACCAAATGAATCCGCATCAATCGATCCGACCATAATCCCCATTGTGTGTGTGCCGTGACCGGCCTTGTCATACGGAAGTGTGTCCGGCTTGACTGTCGAAAACCAGGCGGATCGCAAACTTGCATGAGAGCCGCGCCACTTGGAGGCCAATGCAGGGTGAGATTGCTGAACGCCGGTATCGAAGGAACAAACCAAGCGACCCTTACCGGTCAGTCCGCGTCGCCATAAATTCGGGACGTTAATTTGAGTAATCGTATTAGCTACAGAGGTCGCGAGGGCCGGAGCAGGAGATGAACTCACTGGTGCGACCAGTTCAAGGTCTACATCAGGAATAATCAGGCGAACACCCGAGAGCATCGACAACTCGTCAATCGCGTCTGCCGGAACTGTCGCCGCAAAAGCAGGCACTACCCACAGCCGTCGCACCGGTGTTGATGAATGGCGTGCAAGAAAAGTGGCTACGGAATTTTCAGAGGACAATCGACGTTCGTGGAGTCTGCTCGTAGTCAATTTAATGCGCTGATCACGGGAGAGATGTGGAGTTTCAGCAATTAACTGAATTTTAGTTGATGTAGAATCATCAGAAAGAAATACGACAACTGCGACATTCTTTCCAGCCGCCACTGAATCCTCGGCCATTTTCCAAAGCATGGGTGACATCTCAGATCGAGCCGCAACTGAAGAGCTGGCAATCAAACATATCAGAGAGATGGCTTGTGCTATAAAGTACTTACGAAATGACTCTTGGCTCATTTTCATTTTGATCACCTTCCAACAGCCATTTGAGCAAAGGTCATGCCACCACTGAAGTTATGAAATCAACTGCATTCGTAGATAGGGCACACCGCAATACTCGACCTAACCCCTTGTCCCACAACATGACACAAGCAATAACGGGCGAGGCGAGCGTGGCAATAACTTGCTGTGCAATAATTTCCCAATATGCAATCGCGGTGTACATGGTGAATCCATGCAGGATTTTTCATCTCATGTCCTGCCGCGTGATCTATATTGACGAACGATGAGTTCACAAATTTCCAGGAGAGAAATCATAATGCTGGGGTGGATCATAGCCATCGCGTTAGCCCTGCGCCTTCTCTACCTGTGGCAATTCTCACAATTGCCGGACTGGAACCAGCTCACTCTGGACAATTGGTATCACCACAACTGGGCGTCGACCATTGCCCAAGGAAATATTGTTGGCGACACCACCTATTTCAGGGCGCCTTTCTATGTTTGGTGCCTTTCCGTCGTGTATGCTGTATTTGGGGCGTCGTTTTGGGCCGCGCGTTTGTTTGGGATCGGCGTTGGCGTTTGCTCGGTGGTTTTCACCTACCTGATCGCGCGACGGTTGGTCGGGCACAGAGCGGGAATTATTGCCGCGGTGATTTCGAGTATCTATCCCATCTTTCTGATATATGAAGCGGAAATCTTATTGGATCCTCTCTTCACGCTACTCTTGCAGATTTTGGTCTTCTGCCTTTTGCTTTGGTCAGATAAACCGACCTGCGGCCGCTTTTTCCTTGCTTCGATTGTATGCGGGCTCGCGGCTTTAACCCGACCGACCATTCTGGCATTTGCGCCGCTGATTATTTTCTGGTTGCTCTGGAAATTTCGACGGTCACCTACAACATTAAGTAAGCATGTCATGGCCTGGACTGTCGGATTGGCAATAACGGTCGGAGTAGTTTTTTGTCGAAATCTCCTGGTCGCCGGTGATCCGGTACTGGTCGCCTCGCAAGGAGGTATCAATTTCTACATCGGGAACAATGACTCCACCGATGGCCTCACGGCTTCTTTGCCTGAACCACTCGGACAAAACTGGAGAATACAGGATATCACGTATATCGCTGAACACGAGTTTGGCCGTACTCTAAGACCGGGGGAAGTGTCTGATTACTGGGGTGATAGAGCATTCGATTGGATCATTGACAACCCCGGGAAATTTCTTAGACTCACGCTCAAACGCCTTTGGTTTTCCATCGCCAATGCTGAAATATCAAACAATCGTTTGAATGCGGCGCTATTCGAGAACATTGCGATTCTCAAATATAATCCAATCCAGTTCGGCGCCATTTTCACGCTCGCAATTGTAGGAATATTAATTTTCTGGACCAAAACACCAGCCGTGCGTTGGCTGGTTGTCGGAATGATCTGGTTCACCTTCGTCAACGCCCTCTTTTTCGTTAATAGCCGCTTCCGCCTCCCCCTTATTCCCCTCTATATCGTATTTGCCGCAGTTTCCCTCGATTACCTGTCACAGCAATTTAGAAGTATTTGGAGAGATTGGCGGCTGGCACTGGTAGCGACAATGGCCGCAGTGCTCTCCTGTGCGCCGTTGTACAATCTATCGCCTAATGTGTCAACTCAGGATTTACTCTCGAAGGGCTTGCTTGCGTTCAATCGTGGAGATTTTGAAGGTGCGCTTGCCTGTTATCAAGCGGCGGCATCATTTGACGAAACATTTCCGGAAACTAATCTCAATATTGGCGCGGCGATGCTCAAAATGGGGCAGATGGATTCTGCGGTCACCTACTTCGAGAAGGAAGTAGCCCTGCACCCCGATCGAGCAAAAGGATACACGAACCTTGCTTCAGTAGAACTGGTGCAAGGGCGGTTCGCTTCTGCCCGAGATTTCTCCCTGAAAAGTTTGTCGCTACGACCGTACGATCCTACCGCATGGGTCGCTCTGTTAAGATCATCAGCAAGAGACAGTACTCTGGAGATCGATTCTCTGCGAGAACTTGCGTTGAGTGCGATTAGTAGTTGTAGAATGTCTCCCTGGGTCTGCGTCGAAGCCGGGGCCGCGCTGGAATCTCGCGGTGAATTTGTAGATGCCGCCTCAATTTACCTTCAAGGAACCAGACTCCCCACGCCACCTATTGAGACTGACGACCGCCTGTTCGAACAGGGGTACGAACAAAGCGTAGCCAATGACAGAAAAGAAAGAGCCCGGGCTAATATGGCTTATGGCTCGCTTTTGGGAAGACGAGGTGAATTCGCCCAATCTGCAACCTACAGTTCCGCGGCAATAGATATTGACTCGTCTCTCTCGGGTGCGTGGATAAACCTAGTAACAGCACTCGCTAATTTAGGCAAGGACACCGAAGCCACAGCTACTTTACACCGGGCATTACAACTGTTTCCAAAAAATCCTACTATTCAACGAATGGCTGGCCAAACCTAATCTCCATAAAAAAAGGACCGGTCAGAGACCGATCCTTTGATCTTTATAAAAGCCACTACTCGTTGCGGCTTATCTGTCTGATTCGTCTTCTACTGGTTGCCAGTGGATTTCGCGAGCTTTCTCACGCGAAACCGCACCAGGTCCATCCGGAAAGTAGAACTCAGCCGTACCGGGCGCGATTCCTGACTGGAACGGCGCGTACATCCAATCTAAAGTATTTTTCACCGTCTTTCCAATGCCTTTGGTTGTATCCGAATTTGCAAAAGCATAGGGAGTGAATAGCGACACAACAGAACGATAATAGCCACGGTTGAGACGATGCATAACCGGACGACCGTCAAGGCTTCTGCCAATCGGCTCGGGAAGACTTTGGTTTCCATACTTTGATCTGTATAAGTGCATGACCTCTGTTCCAGCACCACTGATCATGAATCCAACCTCAGGAAGTGCCCCTAGGTCACTTCGGAACGGCAAAAACGAGTCGCCGCCCCAGCCGTAATATCTACGCAGAAGAGCAGTATCTACTACGAGATCCGGCCACAATGTAGTATTCAGACTCGCCGTACCAATGAAATCCTCGACGGTTCGATCTGACGGCTCTTTAATTGCGAACCAGTGCCAGCCCGTGTGCAGATACCCATTCACACCAAAATAATACGGGTAGTTTCGAAACTGTGGATTGTTGTCGTCCCTAGGCATTGCGGAACTATTCGGGCCCACAAATATTGGCGGTTTGCCCTCAGCGCCGGCAATCATAGAACGTCCACACATCCATACGCTTACACCGGCATCAAGCGCGGTAAATACCTGTTTCCTGATATAGGGCGTGTTAAATACACCCGTCATAACATCATCGCAGACTATAACAACCATTTTATGGCTCAAGAGGAGATGTAGCGGCAGAACATTCTCTGATTGAGCAACCATATGATAATCGCGGGCCAAGACCCAACCATCAGAGCTTCCGTTATTCCACGCTCGGTACGCGGAATCCCAATATTGTCGAGCGCGAGGCAGATTACGCGGATTTAGTTCAAATGAAATTTCAACATCAGCCACCAAAAGGTTGTTTTCGTATTTTGGGGCTACCACAGTAAACGACACAAAGGCAGGAGCAATATCCGGCCCGCGAGCGTCATCACGCGCGCGAATCCAAAAAATAAACCGAGCCTGTTGCGTGACGGCACTTGGGCGCTTCCTAAAAGCATCGTAAATAGAATCTCGCAAATTGGTTACCCAGCCGGTTAACCCATTCTTAGAGCTATCGGCAATCAAATTGAAGCTCGTGTCATTGGCGAACAAAGGATCATCGATATTGAGTATGGTATCCAAACGGCCGTGCACGTTTGACACGGTCACTCTATCCACAACAATAGTGTCGCATCTTGGAACAGGTTGCGGATAATAGGCCGTGTCGCAAAATATCAAAGTGTCATACACCGCATCCAGAGGATCAACAATGAACACCCGCGCGTCGTTGGTGATATATGCTTTTTTGCGGAACTGTCTTTCTAAACTGACAAATTTAGCTGAATCGAATGGTCCATATAGTCGCCACTGGAACTCGAATGGTGGCGGTTCGTTAATATAGTCCAACTTATCAGTTGCCGACCACATATCACTTCTCCCGAACTTGATCCCCGTGGCAATACCGCCCGGAACTAAAGCGTCGATATATGGCGTAACTGACGAATCAAAGCCCCAGATTTTCGTCAACGGCGGGTTATTGTTCCGGACAAATCGACGATTGGCTATGTTTGACGTCAGCCCTCGATCATCGATCGCTTGAACGAAAACATATTGCGGAACATACGTCCGCACCGGATCGTTCAGTTCGGCAACAAGCGGAATTGTAACGCTGGTCTGGGGCTGACCTTTCTGTGGATCAACTGTCAAATAAGCCCACACTGAGTCTGGCAAAGTCTTAGCAAGTAAATCAGTATACTGTGCAATATCACCCAAATCCGGCACCGAAATCGGATTTTTTTCAATTGCTACCATAATCTGTGTCTCTCGAATGACACGATAGCGGAATTGCACAACCTGGCCATCACGGTCCTGTCCTACCCAATTAATCAAAGGATTAGCTGAGACCTTTTGATCCTTTGGTGGCACGTTGACAAACCAAACCAGCGGCGCTTCGTTAGCAATCCGTTCTCCGGTCACACGTTTGCACCCACTCAACATTCCTGCCGCAACTACTAAGAGAGCGCACATGCCAGCAACGATGAACTCGAAGCGACGCGGGAAATTTGTATGTATTTTCATTGTTTTCTTAATCCCTTCCCTTAGAACGCCACGCCCATGGTGAAACGGTGGATTTCGGTCAATATACCGAAATCCTGATACGCGTAATCAAACTTCAGTTCACCCTGCTGGCCAAACGGTAGTCGCACACCTGCGCCGAATGTCAGCCCGTCAAGATCGTAATTGAGTCTTTCACCAACCCGAAGAACGAGCCGGTCTTTATAGGTATATTCCAAACCGGCGTTATATTTTTCAAGATTATCCGACGGATGCGAACCATCCGCGGAAAATGTCAGGAAATGGTCGCCTTTTTCGAGAAAATTGAATGCCCCGCCAAACTTAAAATTGATAGGAAGGGGCGCCGCCTTCTTAACAAATTTAACATCAGGACCAAAATTCGAAATCACCATCGCCAGCTTGAAGCCGCGAAATCCGCTATCGTACATAGTTCCAACATCGGCGGACCAACCATTCGCGGTACTTTCGTGATACCACATGCCTATGTATCGCATCGTCACCCCGATTGAAAATCGGTCAGTGAGAAAGCGCCCGTAGGCCGCTGATACCGCTAAATGGTCAGCATAAAACTCCCTACCAGTACCATTGAATCCGCCACCGATGACACCGTTGTGGTGATCAGTTTCGGTCATGGCCCCCGATGTCAGATAATTTGCGGCGAATCCTACCACGCCACCAATCGATTCAAGCGGCATACCAAACCCGACAAAACCGTACTGAACATCGACCGGCATTTGGATATATGATGCCATAAATTCCCGACCGAGCAGTGACGTTAATCCCGCCGGATTGTAATAAATCGACGAGACATCGTTGACCACAGCGGTGTAGGCCTCAGCCAATCCCATAGCTCGCGCCGAAACCCCGATCTCCAAAAACTGGGCGCCGGTAGTTCCTACTTTTGCTTGTCCGAAAGCACGGCCGGAACTGACCACCGATAAACATACTAGGGTTAACCCGATCGTGACAACCGTTCGCTTTCTGCGCGCGGTCAGGGTCGGTATTTTAACTGAATTCTGCATAGTTTCCTCGTCTATTTGCAAACGAAACATCTCACATTTATTGTCGCCATCAAATGGTCATCTCGATGCCAAATTTGACCTGACGACCAAAGTCCCAGTTTCCAGGATTTTGATTATACGCCGTTCCTTCAAACACATTACCCGAAGAGTTTTGATCAGTGTCCGGTCGTCCGGTTTTCGCATATATGTTCACAACGTTCCGAGCGTCAAAAACGTTATCTACCCACAGATTAAAACTGAAATCCGCCCCCACGAACCGGAAGTCCTTTTGAAAACGGACGTTAAAATACGCTGTTCCCGGATACCTTAGCGAATTGCGTTCGATATCCTCAACTCCGGTTGTCGCTATATTTGGATATGATTTGTCCGGGGTAAATGGCTCGCCAGACTGTATTACAGTCTGAATTGCCAATGACCAGCCGTTAAATATTCCCACACCAAACAGACGCGGCTTCACGTTGTTCGGGACCACGATGAGGACATCCGACTGTAACTGGTGACGGACATCGTTATCGAGCGGCGCCTCCGACAGCGGCTCGCGCGAAAGTAAGAAATCAGAAAGGTAATTAGAGTTAGTCTGGGAGGCCTTGCCGTTGGCAAATGCGTACGTGTAACTCAATGAACCGTTCACGTAGCCACCGCCACGCTTATCAATAGTCATTTCCAATCCGCGACTACGGCCATAATCGGAGTTGCGGTACCGCTGGATTGCTATACCACTTTCCTCTTTGATTTTCGTGCTATTAATCTTATCAAATTCGTCCTTGAAATACCCCTGAAAATCGACCGAGTACGACTCGCTCATGGCATACTTCACACCAAACGAATACTGAATGGTCTTCTGGTATTCAAGGTTTGGATTGCCCAAAACGGCGTTCTGATCAGCCGACGCAGTGTTGCGCTGATACATGTAAAGCAGTTGCGGTTGCTGGAAGAAATGACCGTAATTGAAATACACCTTGGCTTTATCTGATATAGGATATGAGAATCCTATCCGAGGCGAAATCTTCTGACGGTCACCCAAAATAATTCCACCACGATCGTCGTTGATGAGCGTCTGCTCAAGAACTTTCGTGTCCTGAAGGAAGAAGTCCCATCGAACTCCGAGCGAAGCTATCATCTGCCCATATTCAATTTTATCGCGGAAATAGGCGGTTCCAGAGAGCGGACTATACGAGAAGAAATCGCGAAATGCTCCGCGATTCGAGAATGGGCCACCATCTGAGCGACCAATATACAGAATATACGGTTTGACTATTTCTTGAAAAATCAAGTCATCCTTTTGAATCGCAAATCCCGCCTTCAATTCGTGTTGGCCGAGCTGGCGATAACCCTTTATCTCGCCACGATATGTTTTGAACGCGCGACGATGCCACTTCATATTTTCATCATGTTGGCCCGGATTGAGAAACGTGGTACCGCCGGCGTCGAAACTTTCATTGCCGTTTATATCGTTAAATGGCTCACCTATATCATAACGACTGTTAGGTCTGTCATACAATCCATTGCCATTTCGATCAAAGTACGGAATACCCTTCACCCAGATGAAGGATGTTGGCCCGTCATATGTACCGTTGTGGTTCAAATCCTGGTTTATTGCGGGATTGACGGAAATAACGAACCCGTCAATACCTTCATCGTAACGGCTGTTGGCATTCAGGTCGGTGAAGGGTTCTCCGATAACAGAATCGCCATCTATATATGGCTCCGGAGTGCGCGTGTCCACTCGTGAAATAAGGTGGTTGTCAAGAAGACCGTTTCCGTTCTTGTCTAGAAGGTCGTCGCCGCGATCCCACACACCATTTCCGTTAATATCGACAAACGCTTCACCTTCCAAAGAATCCCGTACCCCATTTCGATTGAATCTGAAATTCAACGGGAATCCTGAACCACCACCCTGCTGATTGGTCAAAGCAGGATTGAATTCACCAAAGGTGTAGGCCGGACCATTGTAGTCTGAGCCGTACGATATAGAATCCGGATATAAATTGATGAGCGGCTCGGGCGCGTCGTACTGACCGTTCCTGTTTCTATCTGTAAATGATTCGTAATCGCTCTCGAGGGGAATCTGATCAGGTTCCAGACCCAATCCCGGATGATCAGGGTCGCCTGGCTTTTCGGTGTACTCATAATCGACGATTGACAAAATCGCCTCGTAGTTCATGTCTTTATTTACCTGGTGGCTCCACTCAAGTGAATACGTATTGCGCTTCTGCGACTCAATAGGAACAGTTGACGAAGAGTACCGGTAGTCCCACTTGAACTGGCTGTAATTCCAATCAAGCCGCTTATAAGAGAATACCGCCCTAATATTCTGCTTGGGGTGGAACTTGAAATTTGTATGCAAGTTGTATTGGTTTTTCAACTTGTCGGGGATATGGATACCAAGCAAATTGAAATAGCCAAAATCACGACGAGTAGTCGGCGAGTCATACCGCCAGTATTGCCGGTAGTCATCGTTCTGATCGCCTTCAAAGTACAAATAATACGTAAATTCCTTGTCGCGGAAATACTTGATCCCGAATGCTGGAAGGATATGACTGGTCAGAACCGGGTCAGGTCCGGACAGAATCACACGAAAGTTGTCGTTGTTCCGCGAATACTTGTTCAAGCTCCTGTCGCCAAAATCGTCAGAGAGAAACCGGAGATTAAGTTTGGTATTCTCTTTATTACCGGTCTGAGAGCGGATCGAGACAATACCCGAAAGAGCGTTTCCATATTCAGGATCGAAACCGTCCTTTATGATCTGAATTTCCTGAATCGAGCCCGACACCAGCGTCAGATTAGCGCCAGTCTGCCCTGAGCCGCCGAGCGGGTCGTTGATAGGAACACCGTCGACAATGTAGGCCACTTCACCGGCGCGACCGCCGCGGATGAAAACTTCGCCCTGATTCGTGGTTTTAATACCGGGTACTGACCTTAGGATGTCATCTACTTTTTGAACCGGCTGAGTCTTAATCTGGGCAGCGTCCTTGGTCACCTGACCGCTCATATCAAATTTAGAGATAACGTCGCGAGTCCCCTTCACAATCTGCGCCTTACCCTGCACCGCCTGAACCTCAAGTGCTTGGTTAGCTTCTGAAGTAAAATCTGCGCGGACCTGAATATCAGTCACCTCAATAACACCGTAGCCGACGCTTGTGATAACAAGAGTGTAGGTTCCCGGCTCTACTCGCGAAATAATGTACTTGCCGTCCAGATCAGAGAGCGCGCCGAGCTTGGTCCCTTTGATAACGATCGAAGCACCAATAAGCGGATCCTTGTTCGCTTTATCGGTAATCGTTCCTTTTATCTGCCCAACTGATCCCGCCCATATCGACATTGCGCCGAAAGACAAGAGGGCAACCAGCAGAACTCCTAATCCCAAACACTTCTTTGTGCGACGAATCATTTCCATCCTCCTCAAACCGGTCACAGACATTTCCATCCTGAGCCGACGAGCCACTACCAACGTGGTGATCTACTTGTATCTATTTTGCTTGCGGGTGGGCAGATAACATGAGAATAATCTCTATCAATCTTCCCGACCGCTCACAACCTCTACTCTCAACCTATCACTATCACTTACCGACAGTTACCAGCCACAGCCGGACACTACCATTCGACCAAAATACCCGCCCGAAGTCTGTCAAGTCAAGCGGTTTTTTCCCATCGGCCAAACTGTTACGCACACTATTGACTACTAATGGCCTCCGGATGTGCAATCAATTCTCGTTTCCCTAAAGGAAAGTTCCTTACTAATGAAGCGCGCTGATTGATGAATTGACATTCAAGCGTAGTCGGCTCCGAGTGTTCGACAGCAATTTCAAACTCCTGCCTCACGGCATCCGCAAACCAGCTCTGCATCTTGTTAAGTATTGATAGGTCAATAGATTTCGGAGCCACTTGAGAAGTTAGTTCAATGTCATTTAGGGCTTGATGTGGAGCCAACCCAGAGAGTTTGATGGACCCGTGCTGGAGCGCGGCGCCATTCCAATCTCTTCTGGCCGACGCCACAATTTTCGCACCGTTGGTTACCAGCTCGTACCGGGCATGCGAAGCGAAGCAGGCCGCTTTGTGGAAAAATTCCGGTCGAGCGTTCTCAGCCGCAGATGCCCTTACCCAGTCGGAACTAACTCCAATATGCAGTAAGAAGCGAGACAACATGAGAGCTATTTTCTCTGAAGTTTGTCCGGTCGATCCCCGCAGATTTTCCGAAGCTGGCTCAATCGTGTTAAAAACAACAGCGTAGGTTAGCTCAGAAATGTCGTGGTACACAGCGCGCCCACCGGTAATTCTACGAATCACCGGTGTATCCCCAAGCCTGGAAAAATCGAGCGCGGTTTCCTGCCGTTGGTTGAAACCAATAGTGATTGTTCCGACTTTCCATGTATACAAACGAAACAGAATAAGACCGGGAGTAGCCGCCACGTGGGATAACATCCATTCATCAAAGCCCATATTGAAATGCGGCTCGGTCCGGTGGTGAACAAACAGGCGGGCGATCATTCCCACAAAAAAGGCGCCTTTGGGGCGCCACGCAAGTCGTTAGGATAAATAATATCAGTTGATCGCGTCGAGTTTGTCCAAATCGATATTGTACTGCTTGATCTTCAGGCGAAGAGTCGATTCAGGAATACTTAGCGCCGCGGCCGCATGTTTCTTGACCCCATCTTTATCACGCAAAGCCCTGATAATAAACAGGCGCTCATGAGTGGCAAGAAAATCGTACAATGAGTATTGCTCAGAAAAAAGAAGGTCGCCGTTTGCTGGATTTATTGTAGCAGAAACGGAGGCTTCTGGCTGGTATTTGGCCACGATCTTGACAGACAGTACGTCAATTTCTATTTGATCGCGCTCGGCGCTCAGCAATATCGCTTTCTTGATTTCATTTTCCAGCTCCCTAACGTTCCCCGGCCAATCGTACGCTGTCAGAGCTTTGAGCGACTCTGCCGATAGCCGCTTATTGCTATTCTCAAGGAAATGCGCCGCCAATAAGGGGACATCCTCCCTGCGTTCCCGTAGCGCTGGCAGATAAAATGTGAGGGCTGATAATCGATAGTATAAATCCTGCCGGAACAGTCCCGCCGCCATCTGTATTTTCAGATCTTTGTTAGTAGCCGAAAGTATCCGCACATCTACCTTGCGCGGAACTGTTTCGCCCAACCGTACCAGCTCCTTGGCTTCCAGGACTCGAAGTATCTTGGCTTGAATACTTAGCGGCATATCGGCGATTTCATCGAGGAAGAATGTCCCGCCGTCGGCCTCTTCAAAGAGTCCCGGTTTATCGCGGTCAGCGCCGGTGAATGTCCCTTTGCGGTATCCGAACAACTCGGACTCAAGCAGAGTTTCCGGGAGCGCCGCGCAATTGACCGAAATAAAGCGCTTCTCACGTCGGATTGAGTTGTAATGAATAGCCCTGGCCAGCAAATCCTTGCCACAGCCGGTTTCGCCTTCAATAGTGACAGAAATATTCGAATCGATCACTTGCTTCACCTGTGCCAGCAATTCCATCATGGCTGTGCTACGGGTGATAAAATTGGGGAAAGCCGTTTCTTTCAATAATTGAGCTTTGAGCCGACGGTTGTCTTCAAGGAGTTTTTGTTTCTGCATTTCAGCCGACTTAAAGGCCACAATATCGGAATATCCCACGGCGAAGTTCAGTTCTTCCTGACCGAAAGGATTGAGCATATTGTCGGTGGATATTTTGTCAAGATATAGGAAGCACTGGGTCTGATCGCTCTGACGGAACGGCACGACGATTACACTTGCAATCACATCAGGAATATCCGGAAAGAGCTCCTGCATATAAGGATCTCGACGACAATCAAGGCGGAGAGTCGGTCGGTCGGTCAAAATTTCCGACTCTAATAGACGCTTAAATGCCTCTGTAAACTTACGTACCTGTCCTGTGGTTAATGGCGACGAAGATATGACATGTTCAGCATCAAACTCGGGCGAAAACATAAGAGCGCGACTAGCTTCGGTCCGACGGGCCAGAACTCCAAGCACTTCTTCTAATTGACCTGACTTGAGATCCTTGATTTCCGACTGCGAGAGAAGATGGCCAAATACTTTGAATTGATTATTCTCTGACACCGAAAGCGCCACAGCTTGGTCAGAGAGCGAATCAAGGAACTGGTGTACCGCCCGAACTTGAACAGTGTCTTTTACTAATTGAAACGTCTTCTCAGCCCGAGTGAGTTTCTTAAACCCTCGAGACAGATCTCCATTCCGACAGACAAAAACACCACATCTGAAATCCGCTACCGCGACCCAGTAATCCAAGTGCAACTTGCGGAAAATACGCCCCGCCTCGTCAAAAGCCGACCGAACTTTGTCGAGCTCATCGGAATTTGCCTTCATTTTTACATCGCCCAGCGATAAGAGACCTCGTCCCAAATCATAGGGATCGCCGACCTCTCGAAATATCTCGACCGCCTGACGGTTGTATTCGAGCGCTTCGGTAAACATCGATTGCGCGGCAAATATCTGCGCTATTACTCTTCGCGCGTTGGCAACTTCGGCTTTTTCGCCCAGTTGCAGGGCAACTTCAAGCGCGATATGCGCATATTTGCCTGCCTCTTCGATGCGATCCATTGCCAGTTCAACCTCGGCCAAACGACGCGCGGCTTGCGACACCAGCCCTGAATTGGGGGCTAACAGTCTACCCTGATGATACGCATCGCTAAGAATCGATTTCGCCTTGAATAAATCGCCGCGCTCAAAAGCCAGTTCTCCGGCATATTCTGCGGCAATGATTTTCTCTCTTTTCAGGCCAAGTCGTTCGATAATCGTAGCGGCCTCAGTCAACCAACGATCCGCTGACAGGAATTCGCGTTTACGAATACTGATCCATGCCAGAGAGAGAATGTCCGTCGCAACGGAAGAATCATAGTGATGCGCCCGATTGTACTCAAGCGCCGTGGAGATATCTTGTTCGGCCTGAACCCAATTCCCGCTAAGCACTCTGATACGGCCAAGATTTCCGGTTAGTAACGCTGTTTTCCGTGGATTGTCAGAAGATAGGGCGATTGCGTCGGCTAAAAACCCCGCCGCTCCCTCTAGATTGGTTCGAATATATGCTACACGTGCAAGCTCGTTAAGAGCATCGATTTGACCATTCGTTTCAGAAACCCGCCGATATGACGCAAGAGCGTCGTGTGCCCGAATTTCTGCATTCTTGAGATCGCCTACTGCCGCGTAAGCTCGCGACAGCACCAGCATAGTTCTACCATATCTTTGGTGAAGAGTAAACTCGGCAAGCAGGTGGGTTGCGGCTAGCCCAAAATCCAGCGCCTTTCGGTATTCACTAGCATCAAGCGCACAATCTGCGGAAAACGAGAGGAAAAGCCCTCTTTCAGGCGTACCAGCATCAAACTGTTCTGCGCTCAAACCAGCCAGTTCTCGGCGGGCTTGATCGAACTTTCTTTGCCGAATCAGCTCCTCTATCGAGAGTAGCCGATCATCAATGACGAGTCTGTGTGAGGGACTGTACATTACTCGCTACTTTTCACCGTTTCGTCGTTACATCGTTACTTCTGCCACAGGGCGCTTTACCACCTGTCGGAACTTGCACTGCGTGTCGGAACGGAGGGTTTCAACCACCTCGCATAATTCCGGGCGAAATAATACACCACACGATTGACAGTCCCCGTCCAGCCGGAACGGCTAGAAGGGTTCGCCGAACTGCTAATGACCGGCGGCCGCGTGCTGTCGATGGTGGTTACTATTGTAGAGTCAGTACCGCTACCCGGTGTTGAAGATTGCTTGGGGCGCTTGTCTGAATCCCATGGGTTTTCGCCAAGAACCGCAGACGAGAGTACACAGGTGATTAGCATGGCAATCATCAGCCAAAGAGCCGATTTCCTCGATTTGCCTCGTTTCACACTAACCTCCACGTAATGAATCACGTGTTCTTGAGCTTTTATTGATGTCGTCGATCAACAGAACCTAAGTCCGGTCGACGCATTATTTGCTATTGCAAGTATGCAGACAACGCATGCCTATGTCAAGCAAAATGTTAGTCGGCGCAGAACTTGCGCCGCGTAGAATTTCAGACCCCTTTGGAAGCGGTTATTACGCTAACCCGAACGCTCAGAATTCGTTGGCCCCGAAGGCGAAGTATCTCAAACTCGATTTCCTGCCATTTGACCCTTGCCCCCTCTTTTGGCACCGAACCAACTAGGTCGTAAATCAGTCCCCCGACCGTATCGTATTCCGCGTGATCGTATTCCAGCCCTATTTCTTCGAGCAATTTGTCTAGTAGCATCCCCCCGTCCACCCTGTATTCACTCGGCCCAGTCGCCACAAACTCGGCCTCCTCGGTATCGTGCTCATCCTGAATATCCCCCACGATTTCCTCGATAATATCCTCGAGAGTCACCAAACCGGCCACGCCTCCGTATTCATCGATCACGATCGCAATATGCTGTTTCTTGGACTTGAATTCTTTGAGCAATTCTCCGATGACCTTCGACTCCGGCACCAGATATGGCGGACGGAGATATTGATCAATCGTGAAAACCTCTCCCGGTTGCGGCATCTTGTTGAACATGTCCTTGACGTACAGAAGACCGGTGATTTTATCTATGGTGCCGTCATAGACGGGAAAGCGGGAATGCCCATCACGTTTCACCAGCTCTCGGATAGCGGCAAAACTGCTGTTTTTTTCAATCGCCACCACGTCAATTCGAGGTACCATGATCTCCCGCACCGTGGTTTGATCAAGCAGAAAAATCTGGCCGATCATTTCCTTTTCGTCTTCTTCTACCAGCGATTCTCCAATTCCGGCATGATCAGCCAGCGATTCAATCGCCCTTTCGACGATCTCCTCCTTGTCTTCCTCTGAGACCTTCCATGTTATACTGGAACGCGCCAACGACCTTCGATATATATTTACGATAGGCGAGAAGAACACATAAATAAGCGCGACCAGCCAGAATGCCCCGAGCATTCGTGGACCAATCACAGTCCGCAACGAACGCCGCGGCAGGTATTCCACCACGACGACAAACACAAGCCAAACCAACAGGAGCGCGCCTATAAATCCGACCCGATGCTGAATCTGGAAGGCCTCGGCGGTTTGATCCACCAGAAAGAACGTGGCGGCGGTGATCATAACCAATGCGAACGATTTGTACACCGCGGCGATTTGCACAAATACTCGCGGATCCTCAGTCATTCGCTCAAACAGCACGCGCCGACGTCGAGAAAGCCCAGGGAACAAGTGCTCTATTTCGTCGGGGTCGATATACATCGCCAGCGAATACAAAGAAACAACATACGCCGACAAATACGCGCCCGCGATAACCGCTATGGATAACAGGAACATCATAGTTTATTTACACCCGTCTAAAATAGGTCTGCTCTTTGGCTTGCATGATCGCCGCATCCGGTTTCTTCATGTGGTCGTAGCCGAACAGATGTAGCAGACCATGACAAACCAAACGCAGATACTCCTCCGCCAGCGTCCCACCATAGGCAGAGGCCTGTCGCTTTGCTGTTGTGCAGGAAATGTAAATCTCACCAAAAACCGCATCGGAGGAATCTGGCGAATCGACTGAAAAACTGAGCACATCGGTCGGTTTGTCTTTTTTTCTGTGCACCCGGTTCAACCGTTGGATCACGCGATCATCAGTAAAAACCAGATTCACCAATCCCTGCCAACCCTTACTGGACTCCTTTTCCACTATAACTGTAAACAGACCATTGATCTTTTTCAACGGCAGTCTCGTTTTTGCCTCTCGAAAGATAGAAAGCCGGATCATCAGGCAACCACATCCCTCTTGGGATAATGAACGCGCTGGTGAAAGGCCGCGATCACTCCGTGAGCGAATGCCACTTTGATCTTGGCAAGGTCCCTAAGCGTTAGCGGGCATTCATTGAGCTCACCGGACTGAAATCGTTCGTTCATGATCCGTTGAATAAGGGCGTCGATTCGCGCCGGCTTAGGATCATCAAGCGTCCGGCTAGCCGCTTCGACAGCATCGGCAAGCATGGCAATGCCTGTTTCCCTAATTTGCGGCTTAGGTCCGGGATACCGAAATTTGTCTACGCAAGAGGAATCAGCTCCTTGTTCAATCGCCTTATTGTAAAAGTAGGTCATCACCAGCGTCCCGTGGTGTTCTTCAATGAAATTCAGCACATCAGCAGGTATATCAGCTTCTTCTCCTAGTAGTCTCCCTCTCTTGACGTGCGAACTCAGCACCATAGCTGACATCGATGGCGACAGCGCTTCGTGCCGCGATTTGATGCCCAGTTGGTTTTCTACAAAGTATTCGGGAATCTCTATCTTGCCAATATCATGGTAATAACATCCTACACGCGCTAAGAGCGGATTACCACCGATCGCCATGGCCGCCCCCTCTGCGAGATTACCGACCATTATGGAATGATGATAAGTTCCAGGCGCTTCAAGCGAGAGCCGTTTTAAGAGCGGATGGTTAAGGTCCGACAATTCCAAAAGCGTGATATCGGTGGTTATGCTAAACACCGACTCAATAACCGGCAACAGCAACAGCGTCAGTCCCATGCTGAATGTACCCGCTAACACGCCGTAAATGACTTCGCTCAACAGATCTTTGGAAGGAGTGATACTGAGCGATTCGAATATCAGCACAAAGGCTATGTACGAAAGTACTACAAGAAACATGATGCGGTAGAAATGGCCGCGCCTCCGGACACCCCTCGAAGTAAAACAGGCCGGAATGCCTATTGCTGTAGTCATGAGGGCAGTGGAAAAATCGAATCGATGTGTCAGCCCCAGCAGAAGCGCCAGAACAACGGTGGCGAACAGGCCGATTTCCACGTCAAACAATACCGAGATCATGACCGGAAGAATCGCCACCGGATACAAATAAATCGATGAGGTGTTAAAAAGCTCTGTAACGTGGATGGCAACCAGTTGCACTCCCAGCACCGTAAATATCGCGAAAAGTTTTTGATTTGAGGCGAAGACTTCCGGTCTGAAATGAGAAAGAAAAAGATACAGGATGCCAAGGACCATCGTGACAAGCAGAATCCGAGTAACATATGGCAAGAGCATCGAGATTATACCGCTGTCAGACGCCTGATCCCTTTGAATCCGCGCTAATTCGGCCAGAATCGCCGCCTCGCGTTCGCTCACCGGCTGATTCGCCATGACAATAATGTCCCCCACTTCGACTGAATCGCTGACCGTCGACACCAGAGCCAGTTCTTCCGAGAGCCGTCGGTTATACTCCGTAATATCCACCCGAAGATTCGGCTGGATTACTCCCCTACCTACAAGATAGTAGAACTCAACATGAATGGGGTCGGATACCGCGAGCCGATTCAAAGCGGTAAGCAGGCGCGCGTTCCCTAGCGCGAGATCGAGTACTTTCGCCCGCGGAAACAATGATTCTTTCTGGTCACGTCGAACGATAATAGTCCGATTTTGAATGTCCGGCAGGTCGTTTAGCGAACGGACGACACCTATGGCATACAGATCAGCCGAAAGGGCAGTGCGAAGAATCGTCAGCAATTTTTCAAGATCTGTCGACGACAAAAGAGCCATTTCGATAACAGAACGACTATATGCAGGAAAATTGGCCGACAACGTGTCGGCCGCAACTTGGAGAAAACCTTCCCCCTTCTTGGCGGCGGAGATCCTCAACGAATCAGCCAGCAGTATAAATCGGTCTAACTGATGAAAAACTGATTGGGTGACGGCCGTATCTTCATTGATGACCAACGGCACTTGATCCGACAAACGCTTTCGTTCGTCAGCCAGATCACGATCGGTCTTTTTTACCTTGATAGGAAACGGCGCGAGAATATTTTCGTGAGCGAGCGAGCCGACCCGAGGCATATCATACGGTACATACACATGTTCGCCGGGATAGAGCAATCCAATCAGAGTCGCGGCGGTTCCCAACATGACATACTTTATCGCAATCGACCCTCCGGTCTGATCAGTCCGCTGTCGGCTTCCCGTCTGGACCTTGAGGAGCCGCTTGATACGGCGTTTTGTTTTTCGGAGAATAGTAAACATACGGCGGCCCGGCTACCGCTATTGCTTCCGACGGGACGTCTCGTGGCGTTCGTACGCCTTGATAATACTCTGCACCAGTTTGTGACGGACGACGTCTTTGTCCGTTAGATAAATGAATTTGATCCCCTCAATGCCGTCCAAAATCTTTTGCACCCCCACCAACCCGGAGGTATGTTTGTCCGGCAAATCAATCTGGGTCACATCTCCGGTAATCACCGCTTTCGACTTTTCGCCGATCCGCGTGAGAAACATTTTCATCTGGGAGTTGGTCGTATTCTGGGCTTCATCGAGCACGACAAAGGCCTCGTTAAGCGTCCGCCCCCGCATAAAAGCCAACGGCGCTATCTCGATTATTCCCACTTCCAGCAAACTGCGAATCTTGTCCGGTTGCATCATGTCATACAAAGCATCGTAGACAGGGCGAAGATACGGATCAACTTTCGCCCGAATATCTCCCGGAAGAAATCCAAGCGACTCACCGGCCTCCACCGCCGGGCGCGTAAAGACAATTCGGTTTACCCTCTTGGCTTTGAGCTCGGCCACCGCCATCGCAACCGCCAAATAGGTCTTGCCAGTTCCAGCTGGGCCGATAGAAAATACGATATCGTGCTGATCAACCGCTTCGACATACCGGGTCTGCCCGATTGTTTTCGGCTTGATCGTTTTCTTGAGCGCGCTGGTTAAGAGCGCTTCAGTTGAGATACTCTCGGCCGGCCCCTGTCCGTTTTCCATCACCATGGAAATTGCGTAATTGAGATACTGATCAGTTATATAATCTCCCTTGTTGAGCCGGGTGACAAGATCGTTAAAAAGTTGTACTACCTGCTCGACTGCTCTGGGATTTCCCTCTATCTGGACACGGTCGCCTCGCGCCACTATATGGGCGTCGAAACGTGATTCTATAACGTGTAGAAAACCGTCAGATTGACCAAAAAGAAGACGCTGGTCGATTCCTTCGACGCTAAACGTGCGGCTGGTTGTATCAGAATGTGAATTAGCCATAGTGATCCGTGCCGTCTACTCCCCTTTAATGGTCAGACCGAGTTCGGCCAATTGTTCCGGCTCGATAATCGAAGGCGAGCTGTCCATGAGCGATATTGCCTGAGCCGTTTTCGGAAACGCGATCACATCGCGAATTGAGTCGGTGCCGACCATGAGCGCCACCAGGCGATCCAACCCAAGCGCAACTCCGGCGTGTGGCGGAGCGCCATATTCGAGCGCCCGCAACAAAAAGCCAAACATCCGGTCGGCCCGCTCGCTATTGATACCCAATATGGCAAGAATCTTCTCCTGCAAATCGCGTCGATTTATTCTCTGACCGCCCGATCCTATTTCCCAGCCATTGATGACAATGTCGTACTGCATGGCCCGCGCTTTTCGCCAGGGATGATTCAGATCGGTTCCGGCTAACTTGGATGAGAATCCCTCTTCTATCAATGGCAGGTCCTCAAACACTGGATGCGATACGATATTGTGCATGGCATCGAACCGCTTCGATTCCTCGTTATAATCGAACATGGGAAACTCGGTCACCCACAAACATTGAAATTCACCCAGATTGACCAGCTTGTGCTCACGCCCCAGCGTAAGTCGCAACTGACCAAGAATTTGTTCTGTCTTGAGTTGCTTATCAGAGACTATGAAGAGCGCGTCGCCCTTGACGGCTCCCGCTTTTTCGCACAATTTGTCTTTGACAAATTCGCCGGTAAACTTAAGAATCGGCGACTTATCTTCACTTTCGGTTCGAAGGATGTACGCGAGGCCACCCGCCCCAAGAGATTTGGCTTTTTCGGTCAACACATCCAGTTGCTTCCGTGAGTAGTTTCCGCCACCCTTGAGGACAATCCCCTTCACAACGCCACCATTCGCAACATTTTCTTCGAATACTTTGAAACCCGACTGACCCGCTATCTCAGTCAAATCGCACAATTCCATTCCGAACCGCGTGTCGGGTTTGTCTACCCCCCATCGATTCATTACTTCGCTGTAAGTCAAACGCGGAAACGGCACATTAAGTGAAATACCCAGTACCTTTTGAAAAACATGAACGAGCATCCCTTCGACCGTAGTCCAGACATCTTCCGGGGTCACATACGAAAGTTCCATATCGATCTGGGTATGTTCCGGTTGGCGGTCAGCGCGAAGGTCCTCATCGCGGAGACATCGTGCCAGCTGAAAATATCGATCATACCCTGATACCATGAGAATCTGCTTGAACAGTTGAGGCGACTGCGGCAAAGCGTAGAATTTCCCCTTTTGTACGCGACTCGGCACCACATAATCCCGCGCTCCTTCGGGAGTCGAGCGGATAAGAAGCGGTGTTTCAATCTCGTAGAATCCGCCGTCCGACAGATAATTTCGCACCGCTAAAGCAACTTCGTGACGGAGACGAAGGTTCTCTTGTAGCGGCTTGCGTCGTAAATCGAGAAACCGATATTCGAGGCGAAGCTGTTCGTTGGTGATAGCCGAATCAACGATTTCAAACGGCGGGGTTTTCGATTCCGACAGAATGTAAAACTCTCCAGCGGTAACTTCGATTTCTCCGGTCGTCAATTTGGAATTCACACTGCCCGATGGTCGCTTGAGAACTTCGCCGCGTACTGCGACGACAAATTCAGTTCGTGCTCGATCGGCTTCGGCAAACTGGGCCGGACCGAGGGTCTTGGGATCGATTGTTACCTGAGTGATTCCGTAACGGTCACGTAGATCTAAAAACAGCACTCCACCGAGATTACGGTATGAGTTGACCCATCCATTCAGACGTACCTCTGTTCCGACATCGGTTGAGCGGAGTTCCCCGCATGTCTTGGTTCGCTTTAATTCTGAAAACGGCGGCACGTAGTTCCTTTTAACTTTATGATATATAAATGATTATCGGTATTTATCGATGTTCATTGAGACTGGATATATAGACGCATGAACATTAAAGCTATACCTACAGGGCGGTCCTGTCAATAGATGACATTTTCAGAGACTGAAGAACACAATAACTATCCCTCCTAAAGACACCCAACCCGGCGAAACACCATGCAACACAATGCATTACAACACGTTATGCGAATAACCCCACGCCATCGCATTGCTGGACCGGCCAATTCTTAACTAGCTCGGTCTTGACAGTATGGCCGCAATCGGGATATACTGGCCTTTCATTTTTGTTTCGTGCGCCGATATTACTGCTATGCACCTTTCGCGGTACATGTCTGAGGAAAGAGTCAAGCTGGAGATGACCACTGTCATCGAGCCGTTTGCTGAGGGGGCCTCATTGGACAAATGGAGACAGCGCTCTAAAGAAACCATTTTGGAAGAATTGGTCGATCTGCTTGAAATGGGGAATCGACTGGGCAACAAATCAAAACTGGTGCTTGATTTTGTAAACCGCGAAAAAAAGGCGACCACCGGTATTGGGTCAGGCGTAGCCATTCCACATATACGCTCTATGCAGGCCAAAGAATTCACCATTGCGTTTGCACGGTCGGCCGAAGGGTATGATTTCGATGCTCTCGACGGCCAGCCCGTTCACTTGTTCTTTATCATGGCGGCTCCGCCTTACGACGACACGCTGTACCTGAAGGCGTTCAAAACCCTGGCTGAAATGCTTCAACAGAAGCCATTTCGCCAGCAACTTCTTGATCTCAAATCCCCCGGAGAGCTTCTGCGCGCCATCAGGATGATGGAACACTGATTGATTCCGGGTAGCCAACCGCACAGGGGCTTGCTGAAAAACCCTTAATACTGTCATTGCGGCGTAGCGAAGCAATCTCGCCTTCTGCCTAAGTGTAGCGACAAGACGAGATTGCTTCGTCGTCCCGCGAAGCGCGGGACTCCTCGCAATGACTTTGGGTGGACTTTTTCAACAAGCCCTTCATCGTGGGATTCTGCTACGTCGTATATTCTTGCGTTGTGTCAGTTCTTGTAGGTCAGGATCCTTGCGATCCTGACTTCGCCATTCAGTCAGCCTCGCAAGGAGGCTGACCTACTCCTACACTTAACGTGGTGCACGAGGACGTACACCACGCACAAAATGACTAGTTTAGGACTTTTTCAACAGGCTGCCCAGCAGTTGAGGGACGGCTGACTTTTCAGCAGATTTTTTTACTGGTAGCTCACCGCTTCGCGGTGAGATTTAGGACATTCTGCCGAACACCCACCGCGGAGCGGTGGGCTACCAGATGTTCGCTAATATGTTTGGATTGGCTCCGATGCACACGAATCAGTCTTTCTTCAACCTTTGTCCCATATACACCCCCGCCAACACCAACCCCCCACCCACCGCGGTCGCCCACCCAAATGGCTCACTCAGGAGTGGGATCGCGAGCATAGTCGTCGCCACAGGTTCGAGATACAAATAAATCCCGGCCCTCGCCGCGCCGATTTTGGCCACCCCCTCCTGCCAAAACCAATGCCCCAATGCTAATCCGGGAATCGCGAGGAATAGCAGTGCCCACATTCCTCGCGCTGGCATATCCGCGATCCTTTCCCAGTCGGAAGTAAACATCATATAGATAGTCATCACAATGAGCGCAGGTGCCAGCACCCCCATCGTAACCGCCAGCGGATTGCGGGATCGCGACAGATTCCTCGTTACTACGGTGTAGATAGCCCAAGTGTGCGCTGAGATTAACACCAGCCAGTCGCCGGTCGATTTCAACCAACCAAGATCGACCAGATTTCCACGCGACATGAGAAGAAGAATTCCAAAAGTGGCAACAGCAATAGCCATCACCTGCGCCCGGCCGATTTTTTCTTTGAGAAACGCGAATGACAACACCGCCATCACCAGCGGCGAGACCGAAATAATCCAGCCGGTGTTGGTGGCCGTCGTGTACTGGAGTCCTGTAATTTGAATCAGAAAATGCAGGGTGATGACCGCCGATCCAATGAATACACGAGTCCAATCACTGCGGGTAAAATCAAACCGCACCTTCTTAAACAGGATAACGACCAGCAATACCGGAAGACCAATCAGAAGCCGAAGCCCCAGCAGTTCAGCCGGATTAACAAACTCAAGGCATATCCGTGTGGCGACAAATGTCCATCCCCACACAACCACAGTGAATAGCAGGAGCAGTCGCGTCATCATGCGAACATCCAGCTTTCTAAACTCACGAAGAACAGACTATATTTCATTTGCATACAAACGGAAACATAGATAATTTTGGTCTGATCGACAACCGTGACCATAGAGTCGCTCAGTTTGGCACAAAGTTGAACATTCTCGAACTAATCTGACAGGAGGAACGAAACCATGCTGAAAGAATTCAAAGAGTTTGCAATGCGCGGTAATGTCATGGACATGGCCATCGGTATCATCATCGGAGCGGCCTTCGGCCCGATTGTCGGGTCGCTTGTGGGCGATATCATCATGCCGCCGATAGGCCTCATTCTGGGCAATGTTGATTTCTCCAATCTCTTTTTTGTCCTAAAAGAAGGCGCACAGGTTGGACCATATGCCTCAATCGCCGCCGCCAAATCGGCGGGAGCTGTCACAATCAATTACGGCCTGTTTATTAACACGATCATCAATTTCATGATTGTCGCCTTCGCGATCTTCATGATGATCAAAGCAATGAACCGGATGAAACGCGAGCAACCCGCCCCGGCCGTCGCACCGACAACAAAAGACTGTCCGGCATGTTGCAACGCAGTCCCGATCAAAGCGACCAAGTGCGGGCATTGTACATCGCCCCTTGCATAGACGACACTACCTTCAGGACAAAAAACTGCCGTCAGGTGCCCTCACCTGACGGCCTTTGATTATAACGATGTCAAACCGCCTACGGCTTGACTTAACTGACGCTCGCTACTTCTTCCCGCCCTTTTTGGCTTTCGGCTTGGCTTTCGGCTTGGCTTTCGCTTTCGGCTTCGCTTTTGGAGCGGCTTTCTTTGCTGTTTTCGTCTTACAGCACGGATTTCCTGTCATTGTCTTGCTTGTCTTGCAGGCCATTTCAAATCTCCCTGTTTAGGTTTGTTGTGCATTGCCAATGCAGACCCACATTGGCAATGCGCAGTCATACTGGTGATTTTCGAAATCAATATCAACAAAAAAAATAGGCGCTTCTCGTTTCCAAGAAGCGCCCGCGATTTCGTGCACCCACCCTTGAACCGCTCTCGAAAGGAGTTCCCGACAGCCAGCTCGAGCCGGGTATTCCCGCAACACACATCAGGGTCTTCTTACCGTTGCTACCTTCCGGTCCTGGCGGGGTTCAAAGTCTCATGTTGTACGGGACCCAGCTGTCAACGCCGCTTATCGTTCACAACCAACCAATCGCTAAGCCCGCAGGTGGGAGTTCGACCCCGGTAGAGCGGATTCCGGGTTACAGGGCACCGCTAACTCCCCATCTAGCACAGGCAGTGTACGTGGCCCACCATTTATATGGTGGGATTTTTCTTGCGTGCGGTCAGGTGCCCTCACCTGACCGTCGAAGCAATCCAAAAGTGTCGGGTGAGGGTACCCAACACCACACTATATTTCAATTAAAATGGAGCAGATCGGGATCGAACCGACGGCCTCTACGTTGCGAACGTAGCGCTCTCCCAGCTGAGCTACTGCCCCATGTCCATTCAATTTGCAGGCCGAATGTAATGCAATTGATTCGTGTTGGCAAGACTGATTAGTAATGGATAAGAACGCGACCGTACGCTAACCACTCAATATATAAACCCAACCCTCAAAAGAAAAGTCGGCCCGTATGTCACCTTATGTTCCCGATTCCCCCCGTTCGGCGCCGCCAAAATAAGACCATCAACAATCAGCGAAGACCTGGAGTCGGAATGAAAAACTGCCTCTAACCCTGTTTTCATAGTTAAGTAAGTCGTTCGTTCAAGTTTGTCTACCATCGTCATATACCCAAACCCGGCTGAAGCCATCGCGCGCATTTCCCAGCGATGCTGATCAAAAGTAAAGCGGTACTTCACCGGAACGCTCAGATCGAGCATTTTCTTGCGCTTCTCGAAAATATGGAGATCGTGGATATCGATTGTCACACCCGACATCACCCGTTTGACTACTGGAATGTCAATCAGCACTCCCCCTGAGATGCCTATACCCGCATCGCTCGGAACCCCGTCTACCCGAAAATGCGTCGAATAAACCAGCCCTATCTTCGCCCCTACTTTTCCCTTTGCCTGTGTCATGGGCTGGTACGGCGTCGCCGCAACAGACGAAAAAACGGTCAAAATGGCTAAAGCCGCGATCAAGTTGCTTGAGTATCGAAGTTGTCTCATCTCTTTGTCCAGCAGGCCGTCCAAGTGGTATCCCTACAGTCGCTAAGTCTCCCTTATTTGTCAATACGGCCAGCCGCAAATAATGATTCCGCCGGAGCGATTGTCGGGATATATTACCCCACCATGAGCTATGTAGTCTTCGCCCGAAAATACCGCCCGCAGACATTCGACGATGTGGTCGCGCAGGATCATGTTACCCGCACGCTTCGCAACGCTCTCGCCCATGACCGCATTGCTTCCGGGTATTTGTTTTGCGGTCCGCGGGGAACAGGCAAAACTACGGTCGCCCGCATTTTGGCCAAAGCCATCAACTGCGTCAACGGCCCAACCCCATCACCTTGCGGAGAATGTCCCTCCTGCATCGAAATCACCGCTGGATCATCGCTTGATGTGCTCGAAGTCGACGCCGCTTCTAATACCGGTGTTGACGACATGCGGACGCTTCGTGAAAATGTCAGATACTTGCCCACTCGTGGCAAGAAACGAATCTACATTATTGACGAAGTTCACCGGTTGTCCGGTTCGGCGTTTGATGCCCTGCTCAAGACACTCGAAGAACCGCCACCGCACGTGATGTTCATATTTGCGACCACTGAACCGCTCAAAGTTCCGGAGACTATACTCTCCCGTACTCAGCGGTTCGATTTTCGTCGGGTTTCGGCTGACAATCTTATCGGCCACCTCAAAAATATCGCCCAGCACGAGAATCTTATAATCGAAGATGGCGCCCTGACAGTCATTGCTCGCAAAGCTGAAGGGGGCGTCCGCGACGCGCTCTCCCTTTTGGACCAGATCTCCGCGTTTTGTGGCGAGCGAATTACCGAAGTCGACGTGGTGAAAGCCCTTCGTCTGGTTGACCGACAAGCGCTCACAGATTTTGTCGAGGGCATCGCCGCCTCTGACCGAGCCAAAACACTGGCTGTCATTAGGCAGGTTGTTGAGGCTGGCATCGACCCAGCGGATTTTGTGAGCGAGTTGCTCGAATATTTCAGAACTCTGCTTATCCTGCTCTCTACCCCCGAAACCGAAGGTCTGCTCCAGTTGAGCGAATCGGAACTTATCGAGTACCGCAAACAGGCGGAGAATTTCGCGCTGGGCGATCTGTTGCGCTTGATGCGCATGGCCGGTGAAATTCATAGCGATCTCAAATCCGGGCTTGATAATCGATTGGTTTTGGATATCGCCGCCGTCAAAATGGCCGAAATGGAATCTACTGTCCGGCTTTCAGACATTCTGACTATGATCCAAGAGGGCGGATCATTGTCGATGGCTCAGGCAACAGGTAATGAACCGAGTCTCTTCCCTTCGGTGGGACAAAAAAAAAACGGTAGTTTTCAACCGTCCCGAACGGTAACAGCCCCACCAGTATCTGAGCCGACAATTCCGATCCGAAGCATCAATTTCGCGCAAATAATAGCAGGGTGGGAAAACTATATCATCCACCTGCGCAGTCAGAGCCAGATGCTGGCCTCTCAGATCAAAATGGCTGAGATTCGGGGTCTGCAGGACAACCAGATTCAGATGGTGTTTCTGAAATCGGGCGAAGTATCGCGCCAGTTGGTTGGCAAGCCTGACAATATGAACTTGATTTTACGCACTCTTCGCGAGCATTTTAGGGCTAATCTGACAGTTCGCTTTGAGGTCGACATTGAAAAAGACTATGTTCGTGCCGAACCCGAAAGCAACAGCGTCAGTTTGGCCGATGCCCGCAAGTTGGTGGATAATTCGCCGCGTCTGAAAAAACTGATGGAAATGGTCGACGGCGAAATAATCGGTGTCAAAAAACACAATGACGGTGTCGAAAAACCGGAAATAAAGGAGCATACAAATGAGTAAAGGCGGCTTGGGCGATATGATGAGGCAAGTCCAGCAGATGCAACAAAAGATGGCCGACATGCAAAAACAGCTAGAGGATATGGTGGTCGAGGGATCCGCCGGTGGCGGCGTGGTTCGAGTCGTCGCCAATGGCAAGAATGAAATTATGAAAATCACCATCGACCCCGAAGTCGTGAATAAGGAGGATATCGAGATGCTTCAGGATCTGGTGCTGGCCGCTGTCAATCAGGCGCACGAAAAATCACAGACTCTCCAGGCCGAACAAATGTCTTCAATTACCGGCGGGATGAATATCCCGGGTCTTAACCTCCCGTTCTGAGATCGCTGTGTTCACATCCGCAGGAACTGTAGAACGATTGGTCAATTTGCTGGCCAAACTTCCAGGCGTTGGCCGCAAAACCGCGGCGCGGCTGGCGTTTCATATTCTCAAAATGCCCAAACATGATGCCCTTGAACTTGCCGAGACCATTCTTGAAGTCAAATCCAAAGTCGGCTTCTGTACCATCTGCAACAACATCTCTGAGAGCGACCTTTGCAATATCTGCACCGATACAAGGCGTCGCCGCGACGTCATCTGTGTGGTCGAACAGGCGATGGATGTTGCCGCGCTTGAAAAGGCCGAGGGATTTTCCGGACTTTTCCATGTTCTCGGTGGCCGACTCTCGCCACTTGACGGCATCGGCCCGGATGACCTGAAGATCAAAGAGTTATTGCATCGCTTGGGAGCCGAAGTCACCGAGATTATTCTGGCCACCAATCCGAATGTCGAAGGTGAAGCAACCGCTGTCTACCTATCACGATTGCTCAAGCCGCTTGGGTTGAAAGTCACCCGCATTGCGCGGGGGCTCCCGGTCGGATCCGATTTGGAATACGCCGATTCGGTTACACTGACCAGAGCGCTTGAAGGTCGGCAGGAATATTAGACCGCTACTCACCATGACTACCAACTTGTTTCAGCGTGCAGGTATCTCAGTAGTCATAGCCATTTCAGCGATATTTTTGTCCCTCCATATTTATGGCTCGACCGCACTATACGAACTCTGGCTATTTCAGTCGCTGGCGAACACACCATTGTGGTACATTGTCATTTGGATTGCGACCACTGCCTGTTTCTGTTTTTGCGTCTGGCTATACTCTGAAAAGATTTTCAATCGACTCGAACAGCGCGCCATTGCATTGTGTTTGCTGGGAGGATTGGTCGCCCTGATCGCTGTTTTTCATTATGATACCTTTGTGTTCGGCGGCGGAAATCTACGCATTGCTCAGATCTCGCAAATCGACAATATCATTTTGTACCCCCACGAATTAGGATCGCTGGCGTTGGTCTCCGAGCTGTTTCATCTGTTGAAAGCACTCGACCTAACCGCGAACACTGCCGGTGTTTGGGGGTGGCGGCTTTTTGCTTTCGCCTGTACTGGTTTGTCAATTTGGGGAGCAATCAAACTGGCGCGCCTTGTGGCTCCGGCTTCAAGCCGATTCGTCATGTTCGCCACAGTCACGCTTTTCGCTGGGCCGTTCATGATTCTCTGCGGATTCATCGGAGTCGAACCGATTATCGTAACTTCGACAATCTGGTTTTCCATCGCCGCATATCGACTCGCGGAGAAAACCACCTTCTTACGGTTTGTTATCCTCTGGGGCGTCTGCGGAATCGCTTTGTTCATGGCTTACGCCAGTGCATTCCTTATTCCCGCCGCGATGTGTGTCACGATTGCCTCGCTGTGGCGACACAGATGGAACTGGCTGATTGGTGGGATTGGCGGGTTGGCATGTCTTGGTGGACTGTTGATACTGCTTTACAATGCGGCTGATAATTCTATCGCCATCGCCCAGTATCTGGTCATGCCTGACGGCAAGCTCCCCCTGAAAGAATACACTCTTCTGTCGGCGCACAATATGACCGATAAAGGTCTTGCAGTCATGATGGTCGCCCCATTTAGCATGTTGCTGATCGCTTTAGTCTGGCGACGACTTGAATCCCTGACCGATCGAATCTTTGCGAGCACCATTATGGTCGCGGCAATCGCGGGACGCTTCGCCCAAATCGCTCTCGACCCAATCAACGGCTTGATTCTTGATCTCCCTCGACTGACTGCCTTCTTGTCGCCCTTGGCGATTGCCCTGGCTTTCTTTCTTGATCGCCGCATGCAGGTCAATTTAATCTCTCGACGATTCACTCTATTCGTAGTAGGACTGTCATTCTTGGCGCCTCTGGCAGTAGCGCCGGTGTTTACAAAAATTGGCATCGTTGAACCGCTGGCTAAGTCATTCGCCGAAACTCACGATCACTATTATCGCGCGACCGGCCTCGCATTCCGTGATGCCCATTTCTACGAGCGAAACCTCGAAAAAGCTAATGCATGGGAATGGTCATTGCCGATTAAGTCACCGGATTTCCTCAATATGCGTGGCTGTTACGATCTGGTAGCGCATGGTCAAAATGCCGACGCGCTGGTTTCGCTGTATCGCCTGGTTGCTCGACAGCCGTATTGGGCGGAACCACGGGCGCTCTTGGCGAGTGTCCAAATGAAACTCGCTCGACCAAAAGCCGCAAAACCCCATATTGATACCTGCCTCATACTTGATCCGAACGTCAAGCAACATCTGTCCCTACTATACCAGTATTATCAGGCGGTCGGTCAGTGGGATAACGCCGAGAAAGCTGTCATATCCGCCCGTAACCTCTTTTCGAACGACCGTGATATTGCGACCGACGAGATGGTTATTTCATTTCAGATGGGGAAACTCACCAAGGCCGATTCGCTCGCGGGCGACTTACTTGCGACTGACACAACTTCCGCATACCCGCACCTGATCAAAGGGAGATTGGCCGAACGCAAAGGGTTGTTTGATTCCGCTTCAGCGGAATACCGCCGCTTCATTCGCACTGCCCAGCCGGGAAATCCGGATATCGAGAGCGTCGGAAAAAGATTGAGCGAAATTCAACAGAACCGGAATTAGTCAACGGTCAGTTTAATGCGCCTGAAGGCGCGCGAATCCATCCAAAGCGGCAATCTTGTACGCTTCCGACAAAGTCGGGTGATTAAAGACGGTGTCAGCAAAATAATCAAGCGTGCCACCGTGCGTCATCACTGCCTGACCGATATGAATCAATTCGGTTGCTTTGTCGCCGATTATATGCACACCCAAAATTCGTTTTGATTTACGATCAAAAATCAGTTTGAGCATCCCGTCGTGGTCGTTGATGATTTGCCCACGAGGTAGCTCGTAATAACGCGCTACCCCAACTTCATAGTCTTGCCCAGTTGCCGAAAGTGATTCCTCGGTCTCCCCCACCAGCGATATTTCAGGGATCGTATAAACACCGAATGGGAGCAGTGTATTAAGACAGCCGATCTCAGCTTGTTTGAAAGCATTGATTGCGGCCAGCCGGCCCTGATCCATTGATACCGAAGCCAATGAAGGAAATCCAATTACATCGCCAACCGCGAACACATTCGGCACGGCCGTTTGATACTGGCAGTTGACCTTGATAATACCACGATCGTCGGTCTCGATGCCCAAGCCCTCGAGGCCAAGATTTTCGGTGTTTCCGTTACGCCCCGCGGCGTACAGTAACCGGTCGGACACAATTTTTCTGCCTGATTTGGTGACCGTTACCACCTGATCACCTTCAAGATGAATATCTTCCCACGCCTCACCCAACACCAAATTAGTGCCGTACTTACGCATCAGGTACATGAGCGCGTCGGCCATCTCGTGATCAAGAAACGACAGAAGCTTCTTACGGATATCCACGATTGTAACTTTCACGCCGATTTGCGAAAATATCGAGGCGTATTCACAACCGATCACCCCGCCGCCGACAATAGTCAGACTTCTAGGCAGAATGTCCAGCTCAAGAATAGTCTCCGCGTCATAAATAAACTTGCTGTCGAATTCGATTTTGGAAGGACGATGGGAATGTGTTCCGGTCGAGATGATGATCGCTTCTGCCTTCAAAATTCGCGAGCTTGTTTCATCGGCTGACACTACCACCGTATGCGGATCGGCGATCATGCCTGTTCCGTGAATGACTTCTATCCGATGACGCGCCATGTTTTGCGCGATCACGTCGAGTTCTTGTTGGATCACCTGCCCCTTGCGATACATTAGTTCTTTGATAGTCAGGCCTGGTCGAGAACCGCCAATCAAACCGTAAACCGAGCGTTGGCGCAAACCGGCGATATACAGCACCGTCTCACGAAGGGTCTTTGAGGGAATGGTTCCGGTATGAAGGCAGACGCCGCCCTGAACTGAATTTTTTTCGATAATAGCGGTAGACTTGCGTTGTTTGGACGCTTCAATCGCCGCTTTTTCTCCGGCCGGGCCGGAACCGATGACGATCAGATCATAATCTCGATGTGTTGCTGTTCCTTCAGCCATACTATTGCTCGGCAATTCTTTCCCTGAGTTGTCAGGATCAATAAGATTTCAAGCCGACTATTATCAGTACGGCACAGCCGTAATATCTCCCGCGGCGGGAATAATTCTCCCGAACAGATTCTTCTTAAATCTGATAGTGACCGTGTTCGTTGCGACGTCGTAATAATGCTCAATGCCATTGATACCTAAAATGAATTTGCCGGTTAGAATGTTCCCGGCATAATCGTACACTCCGGCTTCATTTTGATCCACGCGCACACCATATCGATAACCCTCAAATGGCACTGCTCCCATGAAATGCTCATCGAACAGAAGCGATTTCTGCGCGCCAAAAGTCGTATCCTTAAAAATGAGAAAACTGGCATGGGGAAGTGTTCCCGCATCGGCTTTGACTGTAAAACCCAACCAATCGCCGTCGAGTAGCACACTGTTTCCGTCTGTCGCGAAAAGATTTTTTCCATTCGCAGAAAGCCCGGCGATAGCCGCGCTTGTCGCTGTCCGTTTAGCAAGGTACGCGTCGAAATCAACCCGCACTTCAGCCCAACTCTTCATTCCCAGAGCCGTTGCCAGAATCGACTGCACTTCGGGTCCTCGAAGTTGATTCACCGAATCTTGAGAAGATGAAAGCAATCTATACAGTCCCCAGAACTTCTGTTTCCCCAATCGGTCCCAAAAATACGACCCTAACACACCGGCGACCGGATACATCAAATCCATCTCCGAGGTGTTCCCGAATCCTTTGACAGTCAGCATAGAATCGATAGATACCAGCGTGTCCTTGTGAAGAAATGCTCCCAGATCCAAAAGCGCGCCCGGACCTTTCCCCCATCGCCCTCCAAACCTGACAGCCAACCCCTCGCGAATCACCGGTAGCGTATAGAGAGGAACCGTCTTCAATTTGATATTTGTCAGCAAGTGCACGACTTCGTGATGATGCGGAAAGCTAGACGAAATAATATCGTTAGACGATAGATCAAGCACCCCTTTGGTGAATTGTCCGGTTATCTCTAGAACTGTTGAATCGTTATTGCAGTAATAAAACTCGATCTTCTTTGACGCGATCAGGGCTTTATCCTCTTTGGTCAGTCCAAGCGTGTCGGACACCGCATCCACGAATCCGTCAAATTGAGCCAAAGACGGCGCGCTCACATACGACGCCACTCCCGGATGCATATGCACGCGAAAATACCGGCTCTCCTGCACTGGCCATTCGTTGGCAATGGCGTCCTGTGGATAGCACAGCCAATACCACTCCCCCTCTTGTTTGGTGTAATACCACTGTTGAAGTTGTGTCCCCAAATGTTGAGCCGTAAAAAGCATTTTAATATGGCGAGCATCATTGCCGATATTTTGCAAACTCTGTACCGGCTGGATAACATAAGCGGTCAGATTATCAGCATGGCTCACCATCGGCGAGGCGGCGTCTACCCGAATCGGAATTCCGGTGTATTCTATACCGAACCGTCCGGCTCGTTCTCGGGCCGATGGTGTCCAAAATTCAGTTGCTGACTCGTGATTCCCGCTGGCGATATAATCGAGATATGTCTGAACAACTTCAAGCGGGGATTGATTAGCGGCATACACTCCTTCGGCCGTGAAGGTAATGATTGCGCCGATAATGACAACGATCAAACGAATAAGGTTTTTCATAGTCCAATTACTGGTTGAGGTGAATCGCTAGTATATTCCATTGTACACCGAAAGTCCAGTAAGGCAAAAAAAATGCCCCGCAAGAGGGGCATTTGTCGTAGTTTGTTTCACATCAGAATGTAAACCCGACGCTAAACCGTTGGGTGGAATTCAGCCGCCCAAAATCCTGCCAGGCGTAGTCGATACTAAGCTTCGCGTCTTTGGTGACAGAAGTAGTCAAACCTGCGCCCAAGGCCAACTTTTCCTCGTTGTTAGTAATCTTGTATCCTCCCCGAAGGAAGAACTGCTGATTATACCCGAATTCTGCTCCAACCGAACCCTGCTGGACATTGTCATTGGGATTCCGTAGATCAGCCGCAAATGTAACCGCTGATTTAGGCCCTAAATCAAAATCGTACGCCAGCCCCATCCGAAACATCATCGGGAGATTGTACGGATTCAAATCGACCGAGGATCCAATCGGGTTATTCGATCCGTTGCCATTTCGTTCATCGAAGGGCACCGTCAAGTCGGGTCCGTTAAATTTCATTTGCGGGCCCATATTGGTGATTGCCAATCCCAGACGCAGAGTTCGGAACCCGGTCCAAAGCATAGTACCAAAGTCTACGCCGAACCCGGACGATTTCTCGAGATGTATCCGCTCTCCAACATATCGAACCGTCGCGCCAAACGCAAAAGTCGATGTCATCTGACGGGCAAACGACAAGCCGAACGCCATCGAACCGGCCGTATAGTGTTGCCCGCTTCCTTCCTTGTTGTCGTAGTTATATATCTCCTGTTCGCCCATTGACAGAACCGTGGCCGATGCTCCGAAAACACCCAGTCCTTCATAATTCTTCGCGTACGCGACGTAATTCATGTCTATATCAAGGAGATAATTGACATTGGTAAAGCTAATAGCGTTGCCCTCGACCCCGACCAAGCCAGCAGGATTCCAAAACATGGAATAGACATCATTGGCCGTCGCCGCTCCAGCATCGCCCATTGCCTGATATTTTGACCCCACACCGATTTTCAAGAACTGCGCCCCTGCGGCGCCGACTTTGGTCTGCTCACCCATTGCCGAAGCGAATGGGAGGGCTGTCAGAATGAATATTAATGCCTTTTTCACTGCCATACTCCCTTACTTCAGAATGGCCATCCGGCCGAGACGCTCTCCATAGGGCGAGTCAATCTGATATATATATATGCCGGATGAAACTTCCCGCTGATCACTGCTTAGAAGATTCCACTCTATTGTTCCGTCAAAACCCTCATGATTGAGCGTATTAATCAAATCACCGGCTAGCGTGTAAATCCGAATAGTGCATTTGTCCGGTAGATTCACAAACTGAATGACCTTCTCTCCATTGAGATCTTCGACCCAAGATGAATACCTACCAAAATACGGATCGGGCAATGTGTGAATTCGAGCAAGGTCAGAACTCGCCTGTGCCGCGCTGATACCGTCGGCTTTGAAAACAAATTCATCGCCCGGACCATTCACTGGCGCACCTTCAAATGTAAAGACATCTCCGGGCTGTGGATTCCAGACACCGGCATCGAATCGGAATCCCCATCCGTATTGAGCTGGAAACGCTACGGCTGTCAGGTCAGTTGCGGTGTCATACGGATAATCGACAATGATTGTCGTGTTGCCCGGTACCCATGTACCCGCTCTCGACGTGTTGGACAGGGACACCCTTTGGTTGGTCGTCGTATTCCAAACTTCCAACGGTATTGGAGTCTTAGGATATGTGGTTGCCTCAAAACCCTCATGGATTGACTGAGCCCAGGTTGTATCACCAGTGTATCGAAATTCAAAATTGGCGCGGATCTTCGAATCTCCTAAATGATCTCGCTCGTCCCCGGTGAACGCCGGAATGATACCACCGTAGAACACACTCACTGCGAGTGTGGTATCGCCGGCAACGACAAAACCTGTCTGGCCATAGCTTCGCGGCCAGCGGTCGCCGTTGGTCAGGACCACCTGCATGCCTTCCACCACAGGGTATAGACTTGGATCGGCATTCTCCATCGTCTGATTTTTGAGAATAGTGTCACCGGTGGTAGCATTAATGAAGTGCCAATATGTTTGATCGGGCGTGTCGGTAAAACCAACTTTGTAATCCGATGACGTTAGTTGCTCTCGGTCAAATACTGTTGGATTGACCGTCCCGACGGATGGCGGTTGGGTCGTCAGAGTGCGATGCTCGACCGTTCCAGCCGACGAATAATACCCCGCCGGATTGGTGCGCGGAGTTGCGGATGCCACGTTACGTGCCGAATTCGGCGAGCCAAATCCCGACTGCAACACATCGACCAAACCTGTTTCCCCAGCGTCATAGGCCGACAGGCAGTACCAGTATTCGACGCCGTTTGATAAGGCGGTGTCGATTAATGTATGAGGCATCGGTTCGCCTGGAGCGCCGACAGCATACTCAGCAATCCGTTCGTAATCGATAGCGAGACAGTCATTTTTGTTTTTCATATCCAGACTGCCCCACGTCTTGCCTTTATTATCCGAACGATACAATTTGTATCCACGAAAATCATTGATTCCGGTCAGCGGATCAACTCCGACTTCCGAAGTATCAGTCCATCGCAAATAGATCTTGCTATCACCGGCGATGGCCGATAGAAACGGCGTGGTCGGAGGCTGCGGACCGACAAATTTTGCGTCATAAAGTGTCTGCGCCATCTGGGAGTTGGCACGAAATGTAGCTTCGTCAGCCCCGGCAATCAGAGCAAAGACCACGCGAATAGTGGAATCCGCCAGCAGATTGATGCCGCGAGTGCACTGAACATAATACTGGTCGGCCGGTGGTATCGAGCCATCGTACGCGACGCCGTCAATCATCTCATACTTGCCCGGATCATTATCCGGTACCAGCGCCCACTCTCCCGTACGAAACGAGGTCATACCTATTCCCTGCGGTGTTTCAATAAATTTTGTTCCCATTATCCCGCATTTGGCTTTCCAGCCCGGATCGTACTTATCTGATGCGCCGTCATAGATCCATGCAAGATTCTCTGTGGTATCAGAGCCAACCAAATCATTTTGCTGACCATTTTCGCCCGGCCGCTCGTTGGCGCCAACATCGAGGTCTACATAGAGCCCAAACGCGAAATTGGTGTAATCGACACCGGACGTATTCTTGACTTCGAGAATTACATACATCAGATCTTCGTTGTAGCAGTAGTTCCACTGGAGCACAGTCTGAGTCATTTCAAGCCCCAACAGTGAACTCCCCTGCGCGACATCATTAAATCGATAATGGGATTCCTGTAACGAAGTCGGCCCACCGGGATAAAAGTGCGTGTAATTTCCCGCAACCAACTGCGAGTCGCGGGAATTATAAAGTTGATTGTAATCCCAACGATTCGAACTTGGATTCCAAACTTTCCAGCCAAGTGCCGGACTCCCAAGTCCATTTCCTATCGTATCCATGGAATTATAGTCGAAATATCGATTCGTGTCGGTAGAAAACAGAATCTGATAAGATTCACTACCGTTGACACTATCCGGCATCCCCTGAAAATCCTCATAGCTATCCGCGATAAGCGTATCAACCCCGACGATAGCTCCCATCCAATATTTGATTTCTGCCAAATAATGATGCCCACTTCCGCGTGGCCATTCACCCGACGGCTTCCCCTGCCAATCATACCCGCCGATATATCCCCAGTTGTCCACGGTGGTGCCAATATTCCCGAAGTTGTGAACCACTTGGTCGATGGTCACTGGTGACGGAATCAGGCGCGGTGGCTCGACATCGGGTCCGCCCGGTTGGTTTGAATGTACCGGTTTGGCCTCAACCAGCGAACATGTTGCCGCCAGCATGACCATGGCGATCAACGCCTGCAAGAATTTTCCTATTTTTTTCATCTTCTGTTCCATTCAATTTCTGCTTAGAAACTGTATTCCAACCCAAAACGCACCGTGCGAGGCGACGAATAGTTCTGGGGATCGTGATCGTACAATTTATCGAGTTGATTCAACTTCTTTGAGTCAAGCGAAAGCGACGTGGTGCTGATATTGTCGTTGTCCGGAAGTCCGGTACGCGAATAAACACTCATGATATTGTGTCGGTCGAACAGATTGTCAACTTCGATGAAGAAGGTGAGCATCTTGTCGTCCTTCCCTAAATACATATCCTTGTTAAAGCGCATATCCACGCTTGTGTGGGCCGGTAGCCGCCCCTCGTTCCGTGCGCCAAGTCGATTGCCTTTGTCGTCGCTCTTCGTATATGGTAAACCCGATCCGACAGATCCCACCATCGTAAGACCCCAGGCGCCCGGAACAGGCAGACCAAACATCGTCCCTTTCCAATTGCGGGGGAAGCGCATGTCAAACACCGCTGTAACCGTATGGCGTTGGTCGAAATCGAGAGGATATTCAGTAACCGGCGCCAGAGTGTCTTCAGTCGAGGTCAGATAAGAATAGTATGGCTCCATCGCGTTTGACCCTATACCCCGTGCCACCATATAGCCATAGGACACCGAGCCACTGATAAACCCGTTGAGTTTCAAACGCTCCAGCGCGATGTCAATACCGTTCGCTGACCCGTAGTCGTCGTTCGTAAAGTACGTAATCGAAGTTCCCGGAATCTGCGACAACTGACGTGTCGTCACCAGATCGCTGATACCCTTATAGTATGCCGTAACATCCATCCGAAGATAATCACCTACGAGATGATCCATCCCAATTTCGTATGAAATCGTTTTTTCCGGCTTGAGATCGGGATTGCCAAGTAGTGGCAAGCCGGTGGTGATGTCGCCTTCCAGATTAATATACAAATATCTGTAGATTGGTGTCTGATAGTACACGCCATAGTTCGCATGCATGACCGTCTTTTCCGAGACCGGGAACGACACGCCAAATCGCGGCGCCAGTCGAGTCTTCGAATCGGCGGTTTTCCAGTTGCCTACCAGTAAATCTGCCTGACTGGGCCGCTTGATGACCGTATAGCGATTGTATGAAATATCCGGATCATGGTAATCGACGCGTATACCGGCGTTGATCACGAACTGCTGATACTCCAGTTTGTCCTGGACATACGCCGCAAAATAGGTCGGCTGACAATCGTAAAATTCAGTGTACGGCTTGTTATTGAAAAACCGCTTGGAGTCTCTATTAACTTGATACCGGTCGTACGAGGTGCCAACTTTGAGTTGATTGGTCTTGTCAATCTGCTGAACCCATGTCGCCGTGATTGAATTGTTCACCGACTTTCGATATGAATAAGTCGGATCAAAACGGTCGCCCATCATAAATCCGGTCAGTTCATACTCTTCTGCAAAGTTGCGGTTATTGACGTAGTTATCCTTGTGTACGGTGCCATTGTAGACCCCGTTGGAATCCTCGGAATACCCCGGCCAGTCGCGCCAATAAATACCCGCCAGGTGCGCGGGAAATGTCAGCGTGTAAGTCGAAAAGCGATTGACCGACAGCGACCAAATGGTGCGCTCGCTGGGAGCATAGTTTGCCGAGATACCGGCCAGGTGTGATTCGGCTTTGCTTAGAGGCAGTCCATCCAGATTAAAATCGAACGAGGCGCCGTTCTGGTCGCGATGTCGATAAATAGCGCCGTTATTCTTTGAGTACGAAAGATCGGCGCGAACCCGGAGTCGGTTCAACGGCTGGCCCGTAAGTTTTGCGCTCGCCGTATACGATTTTTGATAATTGTGCGGAAGATAACTAAAATCGCGAAGATATTCACCGGCCGCAAAGAATGTATATCGCTCACTGGTCAACCCGGGAATCGGCCCAGATACATTAAAACTAACCGCCCGATTCTGATTGAGTTCGAGTCCCTGCCATTGAGCAGTTGCCAAATCGTATGGATGAGTCGCCCCCTGGTACATTCTCATAGTGCCGCGGTATGACCTGCCACCCTCACGGGTAACGGCGTTCACAACGCCGGATAATGCCTCGCCATATTCGGCCGTAAATCCGCCGGAGGTTAACGACAACTCCTCAAGCGCGGTCGGCATAATTCGCATACCAGCTTGAGCCACAAAGGGATCCTGAATCGAGAACCCGTCAAGATAGTAAGACACCTGACCTGACCGACCGCCGCGAACATGCAATTGTTCTTCAGCATCTTTGACCACTCCGGGGTAGTTAGTCAGGATCGTTTGCACAGAAAGAATATTCGGAAGATTTCGAAGACGATCTGAAGTGAAAATTAGCTTTGAAGACGTCAGGTCGCGTTGAATCACCGGCGCCGCCGCGTGAACCACGGTCTGTTTGTTAAGTTCGATAGTCACCGACTGGACTGCAAAATCAACAGGAGTCGTCAAATCAACCAAGACTCTTACTTCTTGCTTTATCACCGTCTCAAAACCGATATGGGTGATACTCAAATCGTATTTGCCGATCGGCACATTAATAATGAAGTACTCGCCGTCTTCATCGGTCTTGGTTGCCAGATTGGTGCCTACTACCCGTATGGTAGCCCCAATAAGCGGGGTGTTATCCTTGGAATTGGATACCATTCCGGAAATCTTGCCGTTTACGCCTGCATGGACCTGCTCTCCAACAGATAACAGGGCAACCATTGTAGCCATTACAGCGATTAAAGTGTTTATACGAGTTTTCAAAATCAACTCCATTAGCCGGGTGTGCAGGTGACCTCTTGTTTTGGGCTGGGTCACTTTCTGAGTTCGGCTTTCTATAGCGGATATCGGTTAGTGAAATAAATCCTTAACGGGCCTCCCCAAGTTTTTTTGACTTTTTTTTAGGCCCCCCGCTTGGTCCCCCACAGCAAGCAGTTTTCGTAGGTCGCTCTCGTCTTCGAGGGTGACATCTTTGGATTCGTAGGCCCTGACGCTTGAAAGTTTGCGTCTCGACCCTTCGTCTACGCTCAGCGCGACGCGACGAATGCTTGTTAAGCCACAGGCGGCTTGACCTATAAGCGCTACGCAAACGTCCTCGTCTACCCGTCGCGTTGATGACATCAAGATTTACGAGATATTCCCGATAACTTATCTAAATATGCAAATGCCGGAAACTGCCGCGTCCCTAAGCACAATGCCGTCAGGATGATGTGGCTCTGGCGCATATATATATACATGACGCAACTTTTGAAACGCATACTTGGCTTCACAGCGGCAATAGCTGTTTTATGGGCAGGCGAGCTACACGCCCGCACGATTGTTATTCTGTCCTCGGATACTCTCTCGGCGACACTACGTGCTATCTCCGGCGCCAAAGCCGTTGTGTCCGCCGATCAACCTGAGGCCAAGTTTTATAGCCATGTACTTGCGGATAATGAAAAGGTTCGCCAACTCCAGCTTGATTCTGTAAAACACCATAATCCGGATGTTATCCTGACAGTCGGAAGTACCGCGACGCAACTGGCCAAGGCAAATTTCCCCAAAACTCCAACAGTATTTTCATCGGTCTTGTATCCTGTCATTTCAGGATTTGTCAAATCGATGAATGCTCCGGGCGGTAATATGACCGGAGCATCACTTACCATCGCGGCTGATATTCAGTTTAAGTATTTCAGACGGATCATACCCTCCCTCAAAACGATAGGCGTTCTGTATTCACAAAATACCGCGCCTCTCATTCCGTCGGCCACTGTGGTGGCGGCGAATGAGGGATTTAGGTTGGTGGCGATCCAGATCAACAACGAACGGGAGTTATCAACCGCGCTGGATTCTCTGACTCGCACCTGCGATGGAATCTGGTCACTGGCCGATCCCAACATTTTCAGTCCACTGGCAACCCGGTATATCCTTCTTAACACGGTGAAAGCTGGCAAACCCTTCATGGGGTTTTCGCGTCATGTGGTCGAGTCTGGCGCTCTATTCGCCCTCGACTTTGATTACAAAGCGATTGGTCGTCAGGCAGGCGCCCAGATTTGTCAGATTCTCCGTGGCGCACTGCCGTCGGATATCCCGGTCACCACCCCGGATATCATCTGGTTTCACTACAATGAAGTAACTGCTCAAAGATTACACATATCCGTCCCACCCGACCTCGTGGCTGTGGCCAAGGAGGTCTACCGATGAAACTTCTCAAAGGACGCATAAATGTAAGTCTGCGTATGCAGTTCATCATTCCCATCTCTATCATGCTCGTACTGAGTATGCTGGTCATCAGCGGATATTTGATTCGGCGTCAATCCGAAAGTTACCTGCGCGAACTCGAATCCCGCGGTGAGACTATTGCCCAGATGTTGGCGATCAACGCCGAAAGCGGCGTTCTTTTTGAATCCGTTCTTGAATTACATGATATACTCGAAGTTCTTGCGGAATTCGATGATGTCCGCTACGCCGCCGTTATCAACCACAACGGCGCTCTCCTCTCGGAGGTTGGATCAAAGCACGCGGCGAAGTCGCATGAACATGCGACTGAAACATTGGAACAACTCAGCGATTCCTCCGACAATGTGCACAAACAATATATGTTGGATACCACTGGAAACGAGATATTGATCATCGACGTTCCCGTGGTAACCCGCAAAGCCGTCATTGATCGCGAGCATCTTGGTATCACCGCTGGAATCGACCCCACTTCTGCGGCCAACGAATCGACCGAAGTCATCGGTAAAATCGAATTGTGGCTGTCGACAGCTGGCGTAACTCAATCGATTCAAGAAGCCCAAATGGCTGTGATTTTCCTTACTGTTTTCGTGCTGTTATTCTCAGTGTTGGTGATAGCCGTTATTGTGAGCGCCATCACCAACCCCCTGACTGAACTGGTAACGGCCACCGATCAAATTAGTAAAGGTGATCTTGAGCATCAGGTGGAAATCGATCGTGGCGACGAAATCGGGCACCTGGCCAGTACATTTAACGCCATGGTTGTGTCACTGCGCGCCTCGCGAGATGAGGTCGAGCGATATAACCGCACGCTTGAAGAAAAGATCATCGAACGGACGCGCCAACTCGAAGACGCCCAAAACGCGCTGATGCAAACTGAAAAAATGAGCGCAATCGGTCAGCTCGCCGCCGGAGTTGCTCACGAACTGAACAATCCACTCGGCGGAATTCTCGGCTACGCTCAGTTTACGCTTGAGAAATTGCAGAAAAATGTTCCCGGACAGACAACCACGCGGGAAATTGAAAGCTATGTGCGTTATGTCACCGACATTGAAGTCCAGGCCCGACGATGCAAGCAGATCGTCCAAAATCTGCTCCGATTCTCAAGGTCGTCGCGGACAATGGAATTCGAGCCGGTTGATCTCAACAAAGTGATCGAGGACACCATCACCTTCTTGGAACATCAACTGCATATGAGCCAGATAGAGCTAAACCTTGAACTCGATCCTGCATTACCGCTTACGCAGGGGAATGCAGGCCAGTTACAGCAGGTATTTACAAATCTCGTCATCAATGCCATGCATGCCTCAAAGCCGGGGGCACAAATTGCTGTCATCTCGCGTTTTTCACCGGCTGTTGGCGAGTTCAGTGGCGCTGTCGAGCTTCTATTCGTTGACCACGGCCATGGAATCCCCTCGGAGAATATCAAGAAAATCTTCGAGCCGTTCTTCACGACCAAGGAAGTAGGCAAAGGAACCGGCCTGGGGCTGTCTGTCAGCTTCGGTATCATCAAAGAACATGGTGGCGAAATCGCTGTCTCGTCTATAGTTGGAAAGGGAACGACATTTACCGTCATCCTGCCGGTTCAGAAAACCTCGATAGATACCGATACAACATCGAAGAAAGAACCAAACGCGCTTGGGGCGCCAAAGGTATAGTTACCGATTATGACTGCATCCGCGACGAAATCTATTCTTATTGTCGATGACGAGGAAATCATTCGTGATTTCTTAAGCGAAGTCCTTGAAGACTACGACCTGACTTTGGCATGCGACGGCGACGAAGCTATCGAGAAAATGAAAACAAAACGCTTCGATCTCGTCATCACCGACCTGCGAATGCCGCGAGTTCCCGGCGAAGAAGTCGTCAAAGCGGCAAAGGATGGCAATACGGCTACCAGCGTCATCGTGATTTCTGGGTATTCGAGTCTCTATACAGTCAGCCAGTCCGTAAAAAACGGCGCTTGCGCCTTTCTGTCGAAGCCGTTCAGCATTAAAGAGCTTATGCAGTCTGTTACCACTGCTCTGGAGAAATAAAACGCCGTGGCACGAATACTTGTAGTTGACGACACCGGGGTTATGCGAAATCTCCTTCGCGAATTCTTGTCCGACGAGGGCCATGAAGTCGACACCGCCGTTGACGGCGATGACGGCATCACCAAAGCACTTTGCGGCGATTACGCGTTCATATTCTGCGACCTGCACATGCCGCGCAAGAACGGGTATCAAGTCTACGAGCATGTATCGAACAAGCGCCCCGCTATTCGTTTTGTGTTCACCGATTCAATGCCTGACTCTTTCTCAGATCAACTGGCTCAGTCCGGCAAATTCTTTATTCTGCGCAAACCATTTGAACTTCAACAGATACGCAATGTCCTGGCGTCGCTAATCCCCGAAACCGTGCGCCATGCCACAAACATCTGATACTATCCGCGATATCCTCGTCGCCGACGATGAACCGGTCGTCGTTTCGCTCATTCGGGATGCTCTCGAAGATGAAGAACACCGAATAACCACGGCCTTCGATGGGCCGTCGGCTCTCCAAGCCATCAAACAACATTCTTTTGATCTCATCGTTTCTGATATCCGAATGCCCGGAATGAACGGAATCGAACTGGTGCGCGCCGCCAAGGAACTTCAACCGGATGTAGCAGTCATATTCATTACCGGTTATTCAGACTTGAGTTCGGCCAAGGACGCCATCCAGCAGGGCGCATACGATTACATCATGAAACCGTTTGAGTTGTCTGAAATCAGAACGGCTGTGAGCAAAGCGCTCAAAAAGCAGAGCGAGATTTCTGCCAAAAGCGCCGAATCTCAATTAACCAGTTTGTCACAAATGAACACCCTGCTGTTCTCAGCCGGAGATACCGTTTCGCTTGTTACATCTTCGCTTCATTTTATGATGATGCAAGAGCATGCCGATCAGGGTCTGGCCCTCGTGTTGGACCGCGAAAATAACGACTATGTCCGCATTTCCATTGAGGGCAATGATACGCACGAAAATCGCCTGCTTGCGGAGCCGCTTTCAATCGCCTTGAAGGCCGTTAGCATGTCAGCATGGGACGAGATTGTTGTGATTGATGATTGTCTCAATCATCAGGTAGGTGTCGCCCTTTCCGATGCTGGCCTGCTCACATCCGTCGCCCCGAACTGGTTACAACCCGAACAGCACGTGATTTTCATTCCTATCAGCCGACCAGATAAGTGGTATGGGTGGGCGGTGTTGGGCTATCACAAAGATCCCTCAAAGATTAGCTCGGCCAATCTCAAGTACCTCAAGATCGCCTCATCCCAATTGGCAATCTCGCTTGAAAACCTCTCGCTGTTAAAAGAATCACAGCGCGCGTATTCAACGCTTAAAGAACTACAGGACCAGACGATTGAACTTGAAAAAATGGCCACAAGGGGAGTCATGTCCGCCGAAATCGGCCACGAGATGAACAACTTCCTGGCAGTGGTGGCGGGCAACTTGTCGTTATTACAACTCCAGCTCAAGAAGCAGAAAATTGATCAAATTGAGCGTTATGCCACTGCGATTAACGAGACGGTCGAAAAAATGACCGTCTTTACCCGCAACCTAATGGACCTAACGCCGATGTCGTCTAAAAAGGAATCGGTGTACTTCGATCGGATATTGTCAGAGGTTATCAATTACATTCAGGCGCAAAAGCGGTTTCGAGGCATCGAAATCAGAGGGCCGCAGTCTGCTCCGGAACTGCCGTTTGAGGCCGACTCGATTCAGATTCAGCAATTGCTTTACAACCTGTTCAACAATTCTGCTGATGCCATGATTCAGTCAGCGACCCGACGTATTACTGTCGAACTACGAATCGCTGACGACAATCGACATTTCATTTTTGCTATAACCGATACCGGCTCGGGATTTGATGCCCAGGTAGTCGCCAAGGCCTTTCAGGAAAAATTCACCACCAAACCGACCGGACACGGCTTTGGTTTGGTTGTATGTAGACGGATTATTGATAACCATGGTGGCATACTTGATCTGAAATCCCTACCCGGTGAGGGAGCAACTATTGCAATCACCTTCCCCCTGCTGATCACAGATGAAAACACCGATCCGGAACACCGCGCCGAGACCCTGGCAATCGCTTGACCTTGCGGTCTCCCTTCCGCTCACGCCTTCTGAAACTTCCGGCTTCCCCGCTGAGTCAATTCCATTCCTTTCGCGCACATCGGACACTTGTTCTGCTCCCAGCTCTCGGCGCTCACTTTGGTCAACGGAAAAAAGGGATACTCAAAACCCGGATGACTCTTGCCGGAGCGATCCAAAAACACTCCAACTCCGACAATATTTGCCTGATAAGAGTTGACGAGTTCAATAACTTCGTGGACCGAAGTTCCAGTGGTGAGCACGTCATCGACAATTACTACTTTCTGCCCCGGCTCAAGCGAAAATCCGCGCTTAAAAACACGCCCCCCAGATTCTCCGGCCTCGGCGTAAATCGACTCAATCTCCATATACCGGGCAACATCATAGGCAATGAGAATGCCGCCGGTGGTTGGACCGATCACCGTAGTAGCCCCCGACCCGGCAAAGCGGTCGGCCATTGCCTTACAAATTTTCGTGCAAATTGCGGGATTCTTGAGTAGAGTAAACTTTTCGTAGTACACATCCGAATGTCTCCCGGATGTCAGCTTGAAATGTCCCTGTAACAACGCGCCTGATTCGGTAAAAAGCCCAAGCATTTCCTGTTCGTTCATTTTTCCTCCGACAATACCGCCAACCCGACGGCATAAGATTTTTCGTGACTAATCGAAACTAAAACTGTCACATGAGCAACGGTTTTAGCCACAGCCGGATCAAACAATACCATCGGGCCACGACTGCCATTTCCCACGATTTCTATTTGTGTGTATGCCGGTCGAACGGTCAGATATCTTCCGAGCGCCTTGATGACTGCTTCCTTAGCGGCAAATCGACCTGCCACAAATTGCGCCCGATCGTGTCGTGATTTCAACAATTCACGTTCGTGTTCGCCAAGTATCCGTGTCTCAAACCGGTCGCCGTATTGGCGAATGATCCGCTCAATTCTCTCGACTTCGACAATATCAACACCGAGCGACGTTACCATAGTGCGGATAACATACACCATGACGATTCGGCGCGCAATGTGCTAAAATACTTCTTGCTCGTTTACCCCGGTGTGGCGTATACTCGACACAGATAGCATAACGGAGAGAGACGAGCCATTTGAAAATCTCTTACACCTATCTTATGAAGGTTGTCTCTTAGCGCTGAGCATCCGCCGTGACCCGGCCGCAAGGCCGATAGCGATCGCAAAATGCGGAAAGTGACTGCAAAAACCCTTTACCGTTGGTAAAGTGGAGTTTTTTCAAATTGCATACTCTCTCTCCAAAAATGAAAAACCCGCCGGCATAGGCGGGTTTTTTATCGGTTATTGTCTTGTCGAGTCAGGGAGTTTCTTTCAATATATTCCTGATTGCCGCCTCATAATCGGGCACGTTGTGATCCGGAGATACCAGCAGAAAATAGCAGTCGGTTCCGAGCGACACAAAATACAGCCGATCCTGCTCCACCTCGTAAACACCTTTTTCGCGGGTCCCATTGCTTCCCGGAAGCTCAGAAAACAGATTCATCACCTCGCGAAGATTCTTGAAAATAAAGCTGAATTGCTTCTTGAAATGTTCGCTGGTTTCGGCCCCCTGAAAATTGCCCTCGTTATCCAGATGAAACATCTTGCGCACACCGGGGATTTTCCCCAATCTCTCGGTAACACTAACCGGACGGTCGCTTTTCCCGTCAGATGTAAAATGACTGGTGAGGTTCAGCGCGGCGTCGAGCGAGGCCGACTGCAAAATATCGACAACCTCGATATGTTGCCGTTTCATCCCCATTTCGATCGATCTCTGCTCTTCAAATGACTCGATAGCCCGGTCAAGGACACGCTCAATCTTGTGGAGCACCTGACCCTCTTTTAAAATCGTGGTGGTAATTCGCGGGGCCGGACGGGAGGCATACTCGGTTTGTACCTGTAACGCCAGATTTCCCTTCCTGACCAGCGAAGTTCGTCCTGCCGGTATGAAACTGCTTACTGCCATAATTGTATTAAGCGCCCGGCAGTTGCCGGGCTACTCTATTCATCATATCGGCAGAATCAGCAATTGGAATAACCGCATGATGCGCAGTGAGAACAGCCGGATTCAAACGCCATCGGCTCAGCGCATTCCGGGCAGATTTCGGATTCCTGACCGGCCCGGCCAACCGGCCCCTTTGTTGGAGATTGCTGGCTGTCGGTTATAGTTGAAGGACAGAAATGCCGCCCAAGCACCTGCGCGATAGCGTCCGGTATAGAGAAAATGCGCGAACCGTCGGAATAGACCTGACTCGATCCGCCTATACCGCGAAGTTGCCTGACAATCTCGGCGACCGGCACTCCACCGCGAAGCGACAGCGATATCAACCGACAGATCGCCTCGGTATCGGCCATAGTGGTATATCCGGATTTTCCAATTGTCGCAAAAACTTCAAACGGCCGACCATCTTTGACATTAACCGTAACATACAGATTTCCGTATCCGGTGGCGATTTTCTCAGTAAAACCACTCAACACCGCCGGTCGCTTTTCCACAGGGCTGGCCGTAACCAAAGTCGACAGAGCTTCCTTTTCTGATGGAATGGTCGCCAGAACTTGATTGGGTCGCGAATTGTCACGGTAAATTGTTACACCCTTGCAGTCAAGCTCATACGCCAATTCAAACGCCGCCCGAACATCATTATGTGTCGCTGATTCGGGTAGATTGATTGTCTTGGAAACCGACGAATCGCAATGCTGTTGGAAGACTGCCTGCATCCTAACATGATCGGACGGCGATACATCGGCGGCTGTCACAAAAAGCGACCGTACCGATTCGGGAATCTCTTCCATCTCACCAATGGATCGGTGCGCCGCGACCTTTCGCGCGAGGACGTCTGAATAAAATCCCCCTTCTCTCGCGGTCTGCTCGAATAGCGGATTGATTTCTACCAATCGCGCGCCATCGAGAACATTCCGTTCAAAGGCCAGTGAATAAAACGGCTCTATACCGGAAGAACACCCCGCGATAATCGAAATCGTTCCGGTCGGAGCGATTGTCGTCACCGTGGCGTTGCGCATTGAGAGATCATCTGATTTGTACCGCGACCCATCCCAGTTGGGAAATCGTCCTCGCGTTTTGGCCAACTCCGATGATTCATTGCGCGCCTCGGATTCAATAAACGTCATCACCTTGTCGCCCAAGTCGAACGCCTGCGGAGAATTGTACGGCAAATGCAGTTTGACAAGCATATCTGCCCAGCCCATGACGCCAAGACCGACCCTTCGATTCCGCCTCGTCTGCGCCTCTATCTGAGGTAGCGGATATTTGTTTTGGTCGATTACGTTGTCCAGAAAGTGTACCGCGCAGTGAACTAACCGGCCCAGTTTGTGCCAGTCTACTCCTGACTCTGATTGGTGAATCGAGTATTTTTTAGGTAATGACTCCCTGACAACATGACTTAAGTTAATCGAACCCAAATTGCAGGAATCATACGGCGGCAGTGGCTGTTCACCGCAGGGATTGGTCGCTTCAATCGTCTCCGACGGCGCCGTCGGATTGAGGCGGTTCATGCGATCGATAAAAACCACTCCCGGCTCACCCGTTCGCCATGCATGATCGATAATTCTACCAAATACGTCACGGGCATCCAAACTCACTTCTTTTCCGTCTACGATATGCGCTCGACCCGTTTTCGGATTGACCAAAGGAAACGTCGCCCCGGCCTGTGCCGCCGCCATGAAGCTGTCGGTTATCGCAACTGAGATATTAAAATTAGTAAACTCCGACGTGTTGTCCTTACAGGAAATGAAATCGAGTATATCGGGATGATCAACCCGAAGAATCCCCATATTGGCGCCGCGACGTGTCCCCCCCTGCTTGACCGCTTCGGTCGAGGCATTGTACACTTTCATAAACGAAATCGGCCCGCTCGCCACGCCGTGAGTTGAGGCAACGATGGCATTCTTGGGCCTCAGCCGCGAAAACGAAAATCCCGTTCCGCCCCCTGATTTATGAATGAGCGCGGCATGCTTGTTGGTCTCGAAAATCTCTTCCATCGAATCACCAACCGGCAAAACAAAACAGGCCGAAAGTTGCCCCAGCGGCCGCCCGGCGTTCATGAGTGTGGGGGAATTGGGAAGAAAATCAAGCGAGGCCATCAAGTCATAGAATTCATCGGAAATCTTAGCCACCTCGCCATCGGTCGCGCCGTACTCCCGATCGGCCTCGGCAATAAATTGGGCAACTCGCACAAACAAGTCGTGCGGCGTCTCGATTACCCGCCCCTCGGCATCGCGCATCAGATACCGCCGCTTGAGCACGGTAAGCGAATTAGCCGTTATCCGTATTTCTTTCTTCTTCCCTGACATATTTTCCAGCTCTCGTAGTCACCCAGAGCGACTTCACCCTGAGCCTGTCGAAGGGTCTCGTCGTGACCGAAGCAATCTCTCCTCAATTTGTCGTCACAACCGCTTGTAACCATTATAACGCAAAACCGGTCCGGATGGTGTCACATTTTGTTTATAACAGATACTGGTGAAAAAGCCCCGGAAACGTCGTTGCGAGGAGCGACTTCACCCTGAGCCCGTCGAAGGGTTCGGCGCGACGAAGCAATCTCCTCTTGTAGTCTACACTTAGGCAGAAGACGAGATTGCTTCGCGCAGTTTATCCTGAGCGAAGCCGAAGGGCTCGCAACGACAGAATTCAGGCTTTTTCAACAAGCCCTTCAGGTTGTGTCACTCGGGGATGGGGCGACAAATATTGCCTTGCTGAAAGTGGATTGTCATATATATTGACTGGGAGACTTTGGTGCTTTTGCGGAGGAGGTAGTATCATGGTAAAGTCTTCTATAGTCGCGGCCATTATTCTGACATCCCAATGCTTAGCCGCAAAAACTGTTGACCCTATCGAGAAGCTGAACACATTCCCTGTGTGGCAGTTCGAGCAAAAACCGGACCGGACTTTCTGTTCAGATATCAACATGACCTGCGCCCAACGGCAAATTGCTATCGAGCGGTGGGCCGCGTCGACCAAGCCATCGGATTTCGTCCCCGTCATTCCCAGAGAAACGAGACTTTTGGCGGCATTTGTTGATTTCAAATGGCGGCAATCGCATCGCCTGAAAGTGCAGGCAAAGGAACAGCCGCGAGAACAAGTCCAGGCGCAGGAAGCGATACTGGCCGCCGTTCAAACCTCGGATGATCCGGCTAAGTTGCAGGAATTAGGCGTCCCCTCGCCCGCCCCGCCGTATCGCCAGTTTGTAACTGTTCACTATTCCGGCGTTGATACGGTCCGGACTGAGATGGGGCTTGAAATAATCAAGGACTGGGATAACGGAACGATAAAGGCCTCGGTCAACGGTCGAGCGATTGATCCCATTATCGATCTCCCTCCCTGTAACAGTTGCCCGGAGTCACAACCAATTGATACGGCGGCGTTCATTCGCGCGAGCATGCCACAGACCTGGGTGCAAATTATCTACACAAGATACAACGCTTATGTTGAACAAAACTATTACAACACAAATCAGGCAAATATAATTGATTTCTTAAACAAACTCGAGCCAAGACATGTTCTCATGGAACAGACAACAGGATGGAGTTCTGAGAAATTCGGATATGGAAAGTTGGATTTGTATGTTGACACTGCTGGATGTTGGGGAGGTTATGCCATGCCTGGCGAAGCACACTTATTAATGTCTAACCCATTATATCAACAATCATGTAAACAGCCATATTATCTTAATGGACAGCAACAGTGGAACAACCCTGGAGAATTAGGAGATAATTGGATATATTTTTCAGGAGGATTGCATGAAACACTACACTCCATAAATCCTATTCCAGTTTATAATAGATTATGGTTGACAGAAGGATTTTCACAATATAATATGTATAACATATTAACCACTAATGGAGATATAAATCAAGAAACAAGTAATACTCGTATTCATAATGGACAAACAGGATGGCAGTGGGAACCTTATGTTTCAAACAACTACAGAGACACAACAGTAAACAACAACGAAATCCAAAATTCTCCAGGCTATGACATAACTGCCTGGATGTTCACAATGTTAAGAGACGACTATGGATTAAATTTTGACAGATTCTACAATTTAGTTAATAATAATTTAGAAACCTTAGACAAAGCAGATGGGGAAACAAACTGGCAGCATTCAGACGACATGACTGTCCTCGATCTCTTCGGAAGATCCATTAGCAGAGATTTTAATCAAACAAAAGCAATATTCCAATATGACGGTCCTAACGGACCAGGATGGGGCGTAAGACAATGGGTTCCAAGAGATCCCTATTATGCCGACCTCTGGCCGCAATTTGCGCCCGCTGACACTTTGGTCGCCCTCGGGCAGAACCTTAGTTGTACGATTCGAAATACCGGCCAGACTACGCTGGTACAGGTCCCGGTAGCCGTGTACATTGACGGCCTTCAGGCCGATTCAACCTCCATAAATGTCAACGCCCAATCCTCAACGCCGCTCAGTATTTCACTCCCGCAGGTGCTGGGTACTCACAGCGTGGAAGTTCGGGTTGACGAGCCGAATATCAAGCTCGATATCAACGAAGAGAACAATAATGCGACGCTTAGTGTGCGGGTGTCGTGTTGCAAAGTCCGCACCGGCAATGTCGATTGCGATCCGGCGGATGGAACGGACATTTCCGATCTCTCGGCCCTCATCGACAACCTGTACATCACATTTACTCCGCTCTGTTGTTCCGCCGAAGCAAACGTCGACGGCCAGCCGGGCATCGATATCTCCGACCTTTCAGCTCTGATCGACTATTTGTATATCAGTTTTACGCCGCCTGCGGCGTGTCAGTAGTCTCGTTATTGGGGGGGCGAAGATGTCGAAACCGCCCGGTTTCGACCTACCAAGACTAACGTATTCTCACTTGCATCGGTGTCCCGAAAGGCGTATTGAATAACCCATGCCCCTCACCGAACCCGCCGCCTCTCGCCGCACGCTCGTACTGACCGCGGCCGCTCTCTGGTCGCTGGCAGGTCTCATTCTGATAACACGCTCGATCTTCTGGCTCCCGGAGGCAGGACTCTGGGCTATCGCCATCGCGGTTGTATCAATTGGTGTCGGCTTACTCAAGGGCTGGCTGGTCTTCGCGAAAATCGCCCGAAAGAATATCGAGCGCATCCGCGCGCTTTCCCCCCACAAACCGAAAATCTGTATCTTCGCCTTTCAGGCGATGCAATCATATCTAATTGTTATTGCCATGATCACACTCGGAATTCTCTTGCGCCTGTCACCTCTTCCCCGCCTCTGGCTCGCCGCGATTTACCTCGCTATCGGAACCGCCCTTGAATGGGGCGGCTTGATCTACTGGCGGTCGGCAACGAGCGGAATCTAACTTTACGTGGGCGGCAGACATTCTGTCTGCCCCATCTTTCAAACGGGCAGGCAGGATGCCTGCCGCGCACGATTCCCCTACTTCTTCCTCCGACTCTCCGCCGCCATATCCAAATACCCCACCCCGCGATTACCGGTGTATTTTTCGGTGATGGTGTAGGCCGGGTCGGCAAGCGCCTGGTCGAGCGTCACAAACTTGTACCCCTCGTCTTTGATCGCACTTAGCAGATTCCAGCAGAACAGCCCGTTGAGGCGGTTTGCCCGCAACTGCAAAATGTGCGCGACCGGCTTCCCGGCCACGAGCATGGCAAGCTCTTCCTGACGCGCCAATTCCCCCAACACGTGCGCGATATACTCGATCATTAACTGCTCAAGCCGCGCCGAGTCGGCGCGCGGACTGAGTTGCTCCAGACGAAGGTTGTACAAGTAATCGTCGCTGATCACCGTCACATGCGAGATGACGATGTTCTTTGACCCAAGAATTTCCTTTGCCTTGATTTTGTCGCCGGAGGTTGCCCCATAATGAAGGAACGGGAATCTGAAATACCGCCGCTTCTGGCCGAATTGTGACAGTATCGGATCGAGCGCCTCCTGCCCCATCTTGACCTGCCGCATGAACTCCGCCATACCGACATCATGAAAATCCTGATTCGACCAGGTCATATTTCCCAGCATATGACCGGCATTGAGCCACTCGCCGATAAGGTCAGCCGAAGTGGCAATCTGCTCGCCGACAACAAAGCCGGTGGCGGTTATGTTGAACTCTCGGAGCGATCCTATTATCTGTGCGGTAACTTCGGCTTTGTTCACCTCGACAAACGACTGCGAGATCGGAAGTTCATCAAACGTGACGGCGATCTTCTTGGATTGGGCTACGGAGTGAGAAACAGCTAACAGGATTATACTGATGCCGACGAATAGTCGTCGCATCATTGCACCTCGTGAATCATCATGAAATTGGTCGGCGTGGTCGACCCGAACGGAGAGCCGCCGGTGATAATCACCCGTTCGCCTTTGCCGGCCAGCCCGTGTTCTCGGGAAATCTGGTCAACCACCTGACGCATGTGATCCATCGATTTCGGTTGCGCCGCTTTCACCGGGTAGACCGATCTTCGCAGGGCCAGTCGTCGCATCACCCGCTCATCTGGCGTCAGAGCCACAACCATCTGCGGAGGGAAAAGCGTCGAAATCATTTCGGCGGTAAACCCTGAAGTCGTGAAAGCGCAGATTATGGCCGTAGGACAAACCTCAATTGCCGAGCGGACCGCCTCGGCGATTCCGCGCGACTGGGGGGAAGAAATCAGATATTCATCCAGAGCAACCCGGCGGGTGGGAGCGGCCCTCTCGGTCGCGGCGATAACATCGGTCATCACCTGCACGGCTTCCAACGGATACTCCCCCGTTGCGGTCTCGGCTGAAAGCATCACGGTGTCTACAAAATCGAACACCGCCCCCGCGACATCGCTGATTTCCGCTCTGGTTGCTCGCGGCGAAAACCGCATTGATTCGAGCATCTGAGTCGCGACAATCACCGGTTTATGATGACGGTTCGCCAACCGAATTATTTCGCGCTGAAGATGAGGAAGTTCGGCGGGAGGCAGTTCAACACCCAAATCACCACGCGCGATCATGACACCGTCAGCTAACAACAGAATATCTTCGAGCTTGGCAATAGCTTCTTTTTTTTCAAGTTTGGCGATCACCTTCTGGTGTCCGCCGAATTTCTTGATAAGATGCTTGGCTTCGATAATGTCATCACCGGACCGCACAAACGAAAGAGCCACCAAATCGGCTCCAAACTTCACAGCCGCCTCAATGTCCTTTTTATCCTTGGGGGTAATAGTAGGAATGGCCAGATCGGTGTCCGGCACATTGATTCCCTTGGCCGAACTCAGTACCCCCGGGTTGATCGCCTCGGCTGTCACCCGATCCTTAGATGCGCTGGTAGCAGTAAACGCCACCTTACCATCGTCGATGAATAACCTCTCCCCCTTCTTGAGCGACTGAATAATCGCCGGGTGATTGACTGCAATCTGCCGCTTTGACAGGTCAGTTCCCTTTGTTACCAAAGTAATCTTGTCCCCCGCTTTGACCACAATTTCTCCCTCAAATCGATCTAATCGGAGCTTCGGCCCTGAGATATCGAAGAGGATTCCTATTGGGTACGGACTCTGTTTAGTCCCTTGGCGGATGACTTTGACCGCTTCGCCATAGGTTGCCGGGTCCCCGTGTGAACAGTTGACCCTTATGCCATTGACCCCGGCGGCTACAAGTTGCCCAACTTTTGCAGGGGTGGAGATAGCTGGGCCGTAAGTTGCGAGTATCTTTGTACGTTTCATACTGTTAGCTACGAAAAGCGCAAGCTGTAATCAACTAAAACCACTACTTTATTGTCACTCATAACTCCTGAAAGAGAAAAATTAATTGCACGGCTTAATGCCATACTCACCAACGCATTACATCATAAATTGATTTTAGTTGACTTACTTTTCGATAAGTACTGGCCAAATAGCCCAAAATTGCGTATAATTGCATACTCTCAGTTTGTTTAACCTGAGAGTTCCTTCAGAAGGGAAGAGGGAGGGTGATTTGAGTAAAAAGGTACTTATTGCGGTAAATAACATGATCTTTACTTCAAAGATTATGTCCATTCTAGATGGCATGGAAGCGGAGGGCATTAAAGCCATCCGTGCTGAGGAGATATTCGTCAAGGCGCAGGAGCTAATTCCAGACTTGATTATTATCGACCTCAATCTTAATGGCATCGAGGCGCCGTCGCTTATCAATAAGCTTCGGTCATACAACACGACCAAGCGTATTCCTATCGTTTGCTATTCGCCTCATCTTATGGCCGACCAAATGAAGGCGGCTTTGGTTGCGGGCGCTAACGAAGTTCTCCCCAATTCCAAGATGACTTCGCGGATGCACCAGATTCTTGGCAAGTATATAGAGAACTAACAGCATCCTTTGCTGAATTCGTGGGCAGGCAGACGTTCCCCCCCCGTTGCCTCTTGTATAGATTTCGTAGCCCATCGCTCTGCGATGGGCTTTTCTTTTGTGAGTGGCGAAGGGGTTATCTGTTCTTTACGCGTCAACGGGCTTTGGCCCGGGAGCGTCGGGTTGAGCGTAGCGTCGTCCTGAGCGAAGTCGAAGGGTCGAAACCCGTAGGTCACTCTCGTCTTCGAGGGTGACCTACGGGTTTCTGCGGGTTACGACATTCATCCTTTCCCCTTGCTCACCTGCGAACTAATCAACAATACTTCCGTTTAACAGGTATCGACCTCTCAAACTAAAATGGAAAGGACAGGTCCATGAACACCACTACAGCCGATCGCCCCGCAAAAATCGAATTGTATGGCCGTGCGTTCGAACAACTTGCCGCCGCGCTCAATGAATTCCCCAAGGAAATGTGGAAATTCAAACCGTCGCCGGAACGCTGGTCTATCCACGAGATTATCATTCATCTGGCCGACTCCGAGGCAAACTCGTTTGTGCGGGCGCGGGTTTTTTTAGCCGAACCGGGCAAGACAATCATGGCGTATGATCAGGACAAATGGACCAAATTCATGAACTACCACGAACAAGACGCCGACACAGCTCTCGAACTGTTTCGTGCCCTTCGCAAATCGACCTACGAACTAATTCGCAAAGCTCCAGTCGATGCGTGGGACCGATCGATTGTTCATCCCGAAGCCGGACTCATGACGATGGATCGCTGGCTGGATATCTACGAACACCATATCCCCGACCATATTAACCAGATGCGAAACAACTTCGAGGCATGGAAACAGCGGAAATAAGTCTTGATACCCAACAGATTGTAAAGTGGCGTCGGGTCCCCTATGTGGCGTCAGGTGCCCTCACCTGACGATCCGTACCTATCAAAATCCCTACCACTTCGATGGTAATCCCGCCCCAACCCCGATTTGTGTGGAATACAAAAATAAATGTACCCCACCCAACGGGCCTGTTGAAAAACCTACGTTTACGAATTTCTTTTGTTTGTCATTCCGGTCAAGGGATTCGCAAAGCGAATTCCGCTGAGGCCGGAATCCAGTCTTATCTTCCAACAAGTTAGGACTGGACCCGACCTTCGTCGGGGTGACATTTCTGTGGATTCACTCCGAAAGAGGGGTTTTTCAACAAGCCCTTTGTCATAGCGTTATTCTGTACAATTTCACGACAACTTTCATGGTCTTTCCTCACCAGTGCCCATATATGTAGAACCTAACTGATAAAAAAGGAGAACGGAATGTCGCAAATACTTCAAATCTCACCGAACAACCAATTTCAATCTTTGTAGGGTGTCAGAAATATGTAAATACAGTGTCAAACAAACCCAATTTTCATTAGTGCGCGGCCCCGTCCTTGCCGGGTCTGCTCGTTATCCTGAACTTCCAAGAATCGAAGGGCTTAATGAACACTTCACCGCGAATCAGCGAAATAGTTGGACACAACAACCGAATCGCCCGGCTTTATCGCACCCCCCCTCTCAACTACGGCGAACACACCTTCGCGGGGCATGACACAATCGCCGACTGCTTCAAATATCGCGCACCGACTATGGCACTCTTTGCCCAGCTGTGTCACAATAAGCACTGCCTCGCCGATTTGAATTCTATCACCAATTAGGATATGCAAAAGATCAACGCCAACTGTCGTAATATTCTCCGCAAACGCGCCCGCTTGTACCTGTGCCCCCAGTGCCTGCATTTGCTCTATACTTTCCATCGCCAACAAACTGATCTGACGATGTCCGGCTCCGGCGTGGGCGTCCCCCTCTATTCCCCAGTCAGCCACCAATACAGCCGAGAGGACATTTGTTTTGGGCACACCTTTCGATTTGCTGATGGAAATAGCGGCCACAGTTCCCTGCCTATTCATGGTAATGTCCCTTACCATTCAATTCTCTGCGCAAGAACAGTTTCACCCGTTGCAATCAGCTCCTTGTCCGCTGGAGAATGAATGAGACAATTCGCTACAGCCATTCCTCCGAGCATGTGCGACCCTTGCCGAGTGACCGGCTCAACCAACCAGTTGCCATCGACGATCGAAAGGCGACCTCTGGTGAATTCCAGTTTCCCCTTCTCTTTGCGGATTTCACTCGTCAGGCGCGCGGGAATCAGTTCGGGCGAGGCATGTTGTTCCCCCATGATCTTTAGCAATGCCGGTCTAACCAGCACGAGATATGAAACCAGCGCCGAAACCGGATTACCAGGTAATCCAAACACCTGCTTTCGTTGCCCGGAATGGTTCGCGTATGTACCAAAATAATTCGGCTTGCCGGGTTTCATCGCTACCTGCCAAAACTTTTGAATTACTCCCAGAGACGCGAACACCTCACGCACGAAATCATGATCCCCCATCGATACGCCACCGACTGTGATAATAACATCGTAAGTCGCGAGCGCCTGTCGCACGCCCTGTCGCAATTCTTCAGGTGAATCAGCGATGCGTAGTGTTGTGAGTTCAGTTAGGCCAGTATTCTTCAAAGCGGCTGACAACGAAGGACTGTTACTGTCATATATTTGACTTGATTCGAGAATCCCACCAGCGGTAACCAGTTCGTTGCCGGTGATAATAAGCGCCACACTCGGTTTGCGAAAGACCGTACATGATGAAATACCAAACTGAGCCAACAAGCCAACGACCGCCGGTGTTATCCGATAACATGAAGGGAGAATCTGATCGCCGACACGAAATTCTTCGCCTGCTTTGCGAATGTTCGTTCCCGAAGTAATCGGCTGGGTGATCGTAATGCTATCGCCTTCGTCCACTTGCTCGCGCATGATCACCGCGTTGACACCGGATGGAATCTGTCCACCGGTAAATATCTTGCAAGCTTCTCCGCGCTTGAGCGACACGGCTGATTTGTCTCCCGCGGCAATGCACCCCACGACCGGCAATCGGACAGGCAAATCAGGAGTGGCGCTTATAGTATTGTCCGTGAAAACTCCGTATCCATCAACGGAGGAATTATCAAAACGCGGCAATGAAAATGGAGATGTAACTGCTTCGGCGAGCATGAAGTCGACACTTTGTTCTATATCGATTTGCTTGGTTCCCAGCGGCTCAGCGCAGGAAAGCACCATGGCAAGCGCTTCGTCGAACGAAATCACGACTTCGGCGCCCCACGATCATCGGTGTGTATATCGCACGAACCCCACAGCAATAAGACAGCGTGGATGATAGTCGGAAACAGCGCGTCAAGCGATTCAGAAACTCCCCGCACCGAGCCGGGCAAATTGACAATGATGCACTTTCCGCGAACGCCCGCCGTACCGCGCGACAACATCGCGAACGGTGTGCGGTCCGTGCCATACGCGCGAATCGCTTCGGCTATTCCCGGCGCCTCTCGTTCGATTACTTGTTTCATGGCTTCAGGGGTAACATCGCGCGGCCCCAAACCGGTGCCGCCGGTGGTCAGAATCAGATCGACTTTGTCGCGATCTGCGAAGTCAGTAATAGTTCGGATGATTGCAACACTGTCATCTGGGATTATCTTGCAGTCGATTACCTCTATCCCTTCGCCTTTTAGTCGAATCACGATGGTTTTTCCGGAGAGGTCTTCTTTAACACCGGAACTACATGAATCGGACATCACCACTACTGCGGCGCGCATGATTCGCTCAGGTACGGCTACAAAACTTGATTTGCCGCCCTGTTTGCTCAGCAGTTTTACACCGACAATTTCCATCGTGTCATCGAGCATTTTTAGCATATCGTACAGCGTGAGAACCGCTGTTGATGCGGCAACGAGAGCTTCCATTTCGACGCCGGTCTTGAACACTGCTTTCACGGTGGTTTTAACAAGAATGCGGTCACCACCGATTTCAAACTCGACTGCTACATAATCTAAATGCACCTGATGGCAAAACGGAATTGTCTGGCTGGTATTCTTGGCCGCCTGAATCGCCGCGACGCGCGCAATTTCCAACGGATTTCCTTTTGGAATTTTCTGCTCACGAATTAGCGCAATCGTTGCAGAACTGAGCGTGATTGTGGCTTCGGCGGTGGCGGTACGCAACGTGTTGACCTTGTGGGAAATATCGCGCATCGTTTCATCCGCCTATGGCGTACATCCCGCAATCGCTTTCGGCAACCAGTCGCTCCCATAATGCGGGCCGCTCTTTCTTGCTGAGTAGTGTACCCTGAATCAAATCAACAAGTTGTTCGCGTCCGGTGCCACTACGCACCGCCTCGCGCAGACTTGTTTCCGCCGGATAAAACAGACAGGTCTTGAGTTGTCCATCAGCGGTCAACCTCAGTCGACTGCAGGCCGCGCAGAATTGATCCGTCATAGGCGTGATGAAACTGATACTGCCGACATACCCGTCGATACGATATTCCTTCGCCACAGGACTTGCCTCGGCTGTTCTGTCTAAAGGGATCGACAACACAGGCTTCAGTTCGAAGCGCGATTCTATCTGTCGTTTCATTTCTCCGAACGAAACCATCTCGGCTGTTCGGATAGACACAGATTCGGATGGCATGAACTCGATAAACCGCACATTGATCGGTCGTTCTTTGACAAAGCGCACGAAATCCATCAGCTCGCCGTCATTCACGTTTTTCATGATCACGGTGTTAATCTGTAGTGGCCGAAATCCAGAGTTAAGTGCGGCGTCGATACCAGCCATAACATCGTGAAAATGGCTACGCCCAGCTATCGTCGTGAACCTATCCTCTCGAAGAGTGTCCAAGCTGACATTAAGCGATGACAGTCCGGCTGATTTCAGCGCCTTCGCCTTTTTTGTGAGCAGAACCCCGTTGGTAGTCATTGCAACTGTTGCCAAACCGGGCAAATTCGCCAATTGCTCGACGAGCCGTTCGATATCGGGTCTAACAGTTGGCTCACCACCGGTAAGACGGATTTTGATAACTCCCAGCGACACAAATAGGCGGCTGAGCTCGACAATCTCGTCAAGCGTCAGTATGTCTGAGGCGGGTTTGAATTGAATCTGCTCCGATGGCATGCAGTAGCCACAACGGAGATTGCACCGATCGGTCACCGAGATACGCAGGTAGGTGTGTATCCGCCCGAATCGATCAATCAATTGTTCTGTTTGCATAGAAGGATGTGGCATTCCATAGTATAGACCGTTCATGCTCATCCGGCAAGTACGTGGATATTTACAGTCCTTGCTCACCGCCGATTTTATGGCAGTGAGCAAGGATACAGTTCACTTCAGTGAGCCGTCACACCTGCAAGGTTTTGGCGGCATCAGCGCCGATGCGCCCATCTCGGCAATGCTTTCCGGCCATAAACTGACCGGCCAGCTTTGCCTGTACTGTAATCGCTGAACCGAGCGGCGTAGCGCACGATTGTTTGATACAGTCGGCAATCGCGCTTCGGCCCGCCTCTGATCCATTGGTCGCTGACGGCAAGCGGACATCCATTGGAACATCGAAAGCGCCGTCAATCACGGGGCGTTCTTTGATTTTCGAACTTCCCGTCGCCATTTCCCACACCGCTTTGATAGAATCATCCATCGTACCTGAGTAGTCCACCAGCCAGTTGGAAGCATCAGATGCTTTTACCGACTCGCCGCTTAAGAGCATGCGCAAGAGTCGCGGCCAGTGTTCGGCGACAACTTTGCGCAACGGCCAGTGGCACCCTTCCATCCCGGGCACAACCGGCAGAGTAACTTCCGGCATGCCGAGTGTCGCGTCTTTGTGCGCGACCAGATACCGGCAGTGCATCAGCAGTTCGAGCATTCCGCCCAGACACCGCTTGCCGTTGACAAATCCAACCGACACCGCAAAATCACGATGCAGTCGCCGCGCCGTCGCCGACCAGACCGTGGAGACTTCGACTCCCCGCTTGACATCTTCGAGCGCCGGATAAAACTCCGCAGTTTCAGCGCCAACCATCTGCGCTGAGAAATGGAAATCGCCGGTAACAATCACACTATCAATCTTCGCGACTTTCAGCCAGTCAATCGCCCGATTTAGTTCGGCGTCGACATCGCTGTTGTACGCCTCGCGGCCTATCGTTATCACGCCGACCTTGCCGTCATGTTCGGCATTCACATACAACTGTTGCCATGCCGGTTCGCTGATTTTGCGGAACTCATCGGGATACCAGCATGTTTTTGCCGCTTCGGGATGCAGGCGGTGATACGCTTCTACCCGCTTGATCGCCGCATCGGCGCCAAGTCGTCTGATAATCGCCGGCACGCCGGAACGGAACTGCGCGCAAATTTCGCCGATCGCATTAATGTGCGACAAATGTCCGCGCTTTTCGTGTAACATCAAGCTGGTCATCTGAAGGATTGGTCCGATAACCCAGGTCTGGAATTCTTCTTCATCTACGGCAGTCATCGACCAGTTCACTAAAGGACGGAAATGATCGAGCGGATACCAGTTTTGCCCACTCTCTTTGAGATACTCAAGTTCAGGCGTCGGGGCGAATAGGTCACCATATTTTTCTGACAGATGATGCAGGCACGACCAGGTGAGGAAATTGGCGCCTTTCGCGCCGATCGCGTCATGCGCGCGGAACGGATTAGGTCCGAACGAGCGGCGCACATATTTGTCGATTTTCCAGTACGGCATATTCGAAGCCCGGTGCCAGCGCAGAGCTGATAGCGTCAAACCGCAGAACAAAACATCGAGCACGAACGACCAGTTGTCGCTCACCGGAACCGGTAAAAGTCCGAGCGGCCAGAGAAGTTGTGTCGATGGCGATGGTTTCGGCTCGACTATCTCCCACACTTTATTGATTTCGTGAGGAAACGCAGGGTGAGCGATTCCAACGCCAAGTTCCGAGCTTGGAAATCCAGAAGTAACCGATCTAATTTCAATGTCTTTGAACGTGCTTCGAAAAACTTGATAGTGCGCCCGCTTGATTTCCAGAATCTCCGGAATCGCTTCAAGCAAGAAGCGGGGGCGAAAATCGGCCAAACGTGACGGCAGTGCTTTGCCGTCGTAATTCATCCGCACTACATTGGACATGATACTATCTGCCCCGCCCTGTCCAAAGGCCGCTTTGAGTCCGGCATATTGACGGCCGATACCATCGGGAGCAGACGGGAAATCGAGTCCGACCATCGTGATGCCGTATGGGTGCAGTCGCGATCCGAGTTGCATCATCTTTCCCGCGCCGACAATTCCGTTGGCTCCGGATATGACCATAGCACCGCGATTATTCGACGGGCCGAAAACTTGATCGACCAGTTCCGAGGTTGATACCGGAAGTTTTCCCTTTCGGAATATATCGTGGACTGTTCCCAGTCCGAGCGTTTCCAGTGTGGATTGTCTCATCGTATTCATGACTTTTCTCCTCCTTCGCCAACATGGAAGGCCGCGGCGATACCAACATCACCGGCCGCACATCCGAATATCAAGACATATCCTCCGCCAACAGTCACTGCTTCCTCAAAGGCCTCTATCATCACCCGCGTGAGAGTCGGTCCCTGCGGATGTCCCCAAACCAGCGGACAGCCGGTGTTGTTCATCTTGTGCCAGTCGTAGTTCAACATCTTTGCAAAGACGGCATCATTCACCGAAAATGGATTATGATTTTTCACCACGACCATATCGGCCATTGTCAGACCGGTGCGATTGAGAAGATTTTGCACCGCAAGTGACGGAGCTTCGGGCATCATGCTCGGATAGGTCCGGGCTTCAGCTTTGGCGACGAACTGGATATTGATCTCCGGTCTAGGACTCAATTGCCGCGCTTTTTCTGGCGTTGTTACTAACAACGTGGCCATGCCATCGGAGGCATGTGTTTGCGAGCCGGGGGTGACACAGGTATCAAGCTCGCGCATTTGCTGAATGGCATCCATCGTGAGCCGTCGCACACCGAGGTCTTCGTCAATCATTCCCATCGGCTTTCCCTGCACATTGAGCAGTTCGAGCGGCACGAGCACTTTGTCAAGGATTCCCGATTTGCGGGCGTTAAAATACTGATCGTATCGGTGAAATGTCAGCTCGTCGACTTCCTTGCGATCAATTTTGTATTTACGAGCCGCGTTTCCGGCACAACCGATCATCGCCTTGCCGGTGGCCGGATCAAATCCGAAATTGTCCCAGACGTCGGAGAGCGCGTAGGTTCGCTGATACGTCCGACGCTCCGGGAATACACCGACAGGTGAATCCGAAGTTCGGTCAAATGTCAGCACACCGACAACATCATGACCGCCCGCTTCAACCTGCGCTCCCGCCACCATCACTGCCTGCAATCCGGTGGCGCAGGCCTGTTCGACATGGAATCCAGGAATCCGGTGGTTCATGCAACTGGCGACCATCGGCGCGGTCCAGAATTTCCAGTGCCACGGGATCGTCGATCCGATCACGAGGTATTCAAGCTCGTGTACAGGGACTCGACGAAGCCCCATGATACGGTTCATTGCTTCACCGGCGAACTGGCCGATATTTACCTCAGCCAACGCTGAGGTCTGCCATGCTGGAAAATAACTGCTCCCCCAGGTACCGTATGGTATTCGGGCCCGGGGATAAATGGTCGGCGATTTCTTCATATGTTTACTCCTGTTATCATTGAATCAAAAGGCCTTATTAATGAATTGACGGCTCATTTTCATTTGCCGCCTGTTATTTGTTTTACATCTTCTACCGAATCAACATCAAACGATCCCATTGCAAATTCAACTGTCACAATTTCTTCACGCGCAGATTGCAATATAGTTCGAGCACCGTCATCACCATGGAGTTTCATTAGGTCTGGGAACATTCGACGCGGAATGATGGCCGGGATGCCAATTGTGCCTGAGTAGGCGCAGGCCACAGGGGCTTCGTTTGACACTTCAAATCTCGCCACAAGCAGATCAAGAATATCTGGCGTTACATGCGGCTGGTCGCAGGTCAGGAAAAGAATCCCCGACGTATCGTCTGATTGCGCAACAACAGCGTCAACCGCCGTGCGTATTGACGAAGACTTTCCTTCAGTCCAATTCGGGTTCTCAACAATGCGAACTTTGTATTTTACTGCTGTGGGCCTGACAACCACGGCGTGCGCGCCAATCACAACCATCACATCATTGCACTTCGAGGCCAATGCTGTTTCAATCGCATGGGCTAAGAGCGTTTTGCCTCTAAAAAGAACCATCTGCTTGGGGCTTCCCAAACGCAATGATTCGCCAGCGGCAAGGATGACAGCGGTAATCATGCGCTTACCCATTCCCTTTCGCATGGACTTCCTCACGAACAAAGGGCTGTCGTTTGGCATTCAGCGACTGGCCGGTGCCGCCTGCAAGAACCATTTGAATCTCGGCTACAACAGCCAGCGCGATTTCGTCGGCTCCTTCAGCTTTTAAGTCCAATCCGATCGGGGCGCGCAGACGATTCAACATTGTCTCTTCTATATGTAGCCCACGAGTAGTTACAGCATTCAGTATTCTCTCAGCCCGTTTGCTTGCGCCGAGCAGACCGATGTATCGCAAGTCGCTTTTTAGCAGGCAACTCAGCAACTCAAGATCGTGCTGATAATTGTGCGTCATAACAACTGCGGCATCGTAGTCGGTTAATTCCATCGTTTCCCTGAAAATAACCGGCTGACATATATTCAGTTTATTGGCTTCAGGAAATCTCTCTTTTGTTGCTCGATCTGAACGATGGTCCACCACAGTCACTTGCCAGCCAACCTCCGAGGCCATCCGACAGACTGGAATGGCGTCATCGCCTGCGCCAAATATCACCAGCGCAATCGGAGGGCGGAAGTACTCAAAGAACATCTCGAATACCCCATTTGGTGAATCGAACCTTCGATTACCACCCTCTCGCAATTCGAATACCCTGCGCAATTCTCTCTCGATTTCCGAATTCAAATATTGATTGTCGACGCCAATTATTTCCGTTTGACCGCCAGAATATATTGCCTTGTCGCCGATGTCGACACCAACCTCACCAGAAATAGAAAACACGGTGCCGACAGTGATTGGTTGGCGATCAGTAATACACTTCTCAACATAGTGTATCAGTCTTCGGTTGGGCGCGCTCATCGCAGGTTCAAGCAAAATATCGACTGTTCCGCCGCACCCCATCCCACTGCCGAAGACCAAATCAGATTCGGTAGTCGTATCGTAATGTATCACGCATGGCTTTCCTGTGCGGATTACCTCCGATGCATGCTCTAAGACATCATTTTCAAGACATCCGCCACTTACCGAACCGACCGTACTAGCCGATACTCTGATAAACATCCGCGCTCCCGGACGACGATAGTGCGAACCCTCGACTCGCACTACTGTGGCCAACACAGCGGACGATTGTGATTGTTCCGCCAGTTTCCAGGACGCGATAATGCTCGTGATTTCTTTCACACTCATTCGTTTACTTCTGCCATATCTACATTGCTATCAGTCGGCTCAACTAACTTGTGAAAAGAGTCCAGAGTTCTTCGAGATACACATCAATCATGTCGCGTCGGTATTTGAGCGGCATCAGGTCGTTATCAACTGTTTTACAGGTGCGGCGGGCTTGGCTCTGAAGTTCCGCAAGTGTGAGTGTAGCTGGATTGCACTCAATCAACACGGGAGCCATCGAAATGCCGTTGATACACACGCATATCATTCCCGATGAGGTCAAAGCTCCTGCGATTGTCAACGAACTGAAATCAATACTCTCGCGCTGGCGAAGTTTGCGGTAGTACCATTTAGACGGTTTGAGTGAAACACGAACCGCTGTAATAATCTCTCCCGCACCCAGTCCCCCCTGTCCTTTCAACCCATCGGCAATATACAGATCACTCAAGGGCACACTCCGTGAGCAGTTCGCGTTTTGAATATCTACTTTGCTACCAATGGCGATCAAGGCAGGCGCAAGATCGGACACATTGCGGGCGTAACATTTGTCTGTGCCACCTGTGGCAAGACAAGTTGGTCCGATTTCGCGCAGGCATGATCCGGCTGACTCACGCCACAGTTTAGATTGATTATAGAACGTGCATCGGTTGCTGACGAGAATATTTCCACCCACTGTGGCCGTATATCTTATTGTCGGCGAAGCTACCGCGCAAGCGGCGACGGAAATCATCGGACATAAGTCGTTCGCTTCTTTCGACCGTGATAATTCATCGAGCGTAGTCATCGCGCCGATCACCAATTCATTTTTTACGATACTGACTTGCCTGAGCGCTTTGATTCCACTTAAATCAATCAGATGTTGTCGTTGTTCCAGTTCCTGTTTGCGATAGGTCTGCACATCGGTGCCACCGGCTATTAACAAACAATCCCCAACCGTTTCTTGAACCAAAACCAGCGCTTCACTAAGTGAAGCGGGTTTAGAGTACACAGCATCAGCCATTGCCGGACTCCTTTGCTCTAAGCGCCGCCAGCACTTTGTCGGGAGTGATCGGCAGTTCGAACATCCGCACGCCTACCGCATCGAAAACGGCATTGCCTATCGACGGCAGGACCGGATGAATCGGCCCCTCGCCAGCTTCTTTCGCACCAAACGGCCCCTCGCCGTCGTGTGATTCGACAATCGTAACATCCATTTCAGGTGTATCAAGAGCGGTGGGGACATGATAGTCTGCGAAATTCGCGTTGACGATTCTACCTTTATCGTACAGCATCTGCTCAGACACCGCCTGCCCCAATCCCATATGGATAGACCCTTCAATTTGACCTTCGACGGCCAGCGGATTGAGCGCTCGTCCACAGTCATGCGCTCCCCATACTTTGACTACGCGAACTTGACCAGTGCGTGGGTTGACTTCTACTTCACTGATGAACGCGCCGAAACTATAAGCGGGACTTAAGCCCGCTCCAGAACCTTTGAAATCTCCCCCCATTTTGGGCGAGTTATAATATCCCGACTCGACAAACGCGCCGCGTCCGGCCAGCGCGATCTCTACCGCATCATCCCAACTGAGATTGATATTGTTATCCGGTGTAGTCACACGCGCATTAGCAAACTGAAGACTTTCGGCTGAACATCCATTTGCTTTACCGATCGCATTGGCAATTTCGCCACGCAGATTTTCCGCCGCCGCTTTGCAGGCATTGCCTACCATGAACGTCACACGGCTGGAGTAACTGCCAAGATCAACCGGTGTCAAACGAGTGTCGGCAGTTTCAACCTGAACGCGACTCATTGGAATACCCAGAACCTCGGCTGTGATTTGCACCAATATTGTGTCGCTTCCCTGTCCAATATCACTCGCGCCGCTGAACACCACCACGCGGCCGTCGAAATCGAGCTTGGCATGCACGACTGTCTGCGGATACTGATTCCATATAATCGGCAGAGCGCTCCCGCTGATATAAAATCCGCATGCCACACCCAGCCCATGACCGGATGGAAGTTTCCCGCGGCGCTTGTCCCAGTCCGATTTTGTTCTCACCGCTTTGAGACAATCCCTCACGCCGTTGCTGGTGATTCGTAGTTGTCCGACCGTCAGAGTATTAGCAGGCAGAAAGTTCTTTTCGCGAAGGTCGCAGGGATCAATCTTGAGTTTACACGCCAGCATATCGAGCACGGTCTCCATCGCGTACCGAGGATTGACCGCACCGTGGCCGCGCATCGCTCCGCACTGCGGTCTATTTGTGTACACCCTGCGGGTACGGAAACCAAATTTGTCTATCCGATATGGTCCCTGCAGAAGGACGCCGTTATAATATGTCGTAACCACGCCAAAACTTCCCGCCGCTCCGCCGTCGATGACAATATCCGCTTCAAGCGCGGTTAACTTGCCATCGTTGTCGCACCCGACATTCAGGTCGAGTTCGGTGGGGTGACGACCGTGGTTGTTCAAGAATACTTCTTCGCGCGAGAACACACATTTGACCGGACGGTGAGTTTTCATCGCCAAATGAGCTGTAATCATTTCATGTGGAAACGGATCGGACTTGCCACCAAATCCGCCACCAAGAGCGGGTTTTTTCACCTGAACACGGTGCATTGGCAGACCGAGCACTTTCGACAACGCCCGGTGCAAATAGTGCGGAACCTGTGTGGCGGAAATAACAGTCAAGCTGTCGTCGGCATTCCACATGGCAATAGTTGCGTGGGGCTCGGTAAATGCATGCGAAATCCCAGCAAAACGGAAATGTCCCGATACCATGTGAGGTGATGACGCCAACCCCGCGCGAGGATCATTGAAACTCAACTCAGCGATTTTATGAATGTTGGTGCCGTCTTTTCCATGCGGATGAATCTGCTCGTCTGGGTGGCATGGTTGCAACGACTCTGAAGGCGAGAAGAAGGGCTTTAGCAGTTCATATTCGACATGAATAAGTTTGATTGCTTCGCGGGCGATTTCTTCGGTCTCTGCGGACACCGCCGCCACAATCTCGCCGACAAACCTCACTTTATCAACCGCCATCGCTGTTTCATCGGGAGAAACTGGAAGAACTCCGAACGGAATAGGTAGGTCGTCGCCGATAGCAATAGCACAAACACCTGGATAATTTGCGGCCGCTTTCGTACCTATTCGCACAATTCGTGCGTGAGCGTGCGGACTACGAAGAAAACTCACATACAACATATTCGAAAACGTGAAATCCCCCGTGTATTGGGTGCGACCGGTGACTTTATCAACCGCGTCAATATACGGTGTAGGTTTGCCGATCGGTCCGCTCACTTGTGCATCTCCTCGGCGGCCGCTTTCACCGCTGAGATAATTTTAGCGTACCCGGTACATCGGCAGAGATTTCCCGATAGTGCCTCTCGAATATCGGTATCCGACGGATCCGGATTTCTCTGCAGAAAGGCAATCGTCGCCATCACAATTCCCGGCGTGCAATAGCCGCACTGGATCGCTCCTTTGTCCACCAACTGTCGCTGTACCGGATGCAAATCGCCATGGTGCGCTATCCCTTCGATTGTGCGAATCGCTTTCCCGTCGCATCGAACTGTGGGTGTGAGACAGCTCAATATCGGGATATCATCTACTATTACCGTACAACTGCCGCAGGAACCCATATCGCACCCCTTCTTGGTTCCGGTGAGATTGAGTCGCTCGCGGAGCGTATCCAGTAGTAGTTCGTGCGGATGCACCAATAAGTGACGGGCAACTCCGTTTACATGTAGGCAGACTTGTTGCATGAATATCTATACTCTCTCCAATAACATAGCCACACCCTGACCGTGACCGACACACATTGAAGCAATCCCATATTGCTTTGACTGTGCGGCCAGACTGTTTGCCAACGACACTGCAATTCGCAAACCCGACATTCCAAGTGGATGTCCAAGCGCCACCGCGCCTCCGTGAATATTGAGTCGATCAGTCGGAATGCCAAGTTCTCTCTGGCAAGCCAGTACCTGAACCGCGAAGGCCTCGTTGATCTCGAATAGATTAATATCAATTATGTTCAATCGGGCTCTTTCCAGCAATTTCGGAATGGCATACGCCGGTCCTAGCCCCATGACTGTTGGATCAAGACCAACCGTAACACACTCTCTGATTTTCGCCAGCGGTCTTATGTTCAGGCGTTTGACAGTTTCTTCATCGCACACTACCGCCATGCAGGCACCGTCAGATACGCCGGATGAGTTGCCCGCTGTCACTGTTCCATTTTCCTTGAATGGTGTGCGAAGTCCAGCCAGTGACTCCCTAGTCGATTGCCTCGGTTCTTCGTCCCGATCTACCGAACTACCGTCAGGTAGTTTGATGCTTACGATTTCATTTTTGAATTGCCCATTACCAAGCGCATGGAAATAACGACGGTTGCTTTCTACCGCGAATTCGTCCTGCTCGGCACGAGTGATTCCATAGGTGTCGGCCAATTTTTCGGCCGTGAGTCCCATGTTGGACCACTGAAATTCGGAATTCGTAAACAGCGCAGGGTTGTAATCCACCGCCGCGGCCATCATGACATGCCCCAGATGTTCAACGCCTCCGACCAAACACATTCTATTGGACCCAGCGCGAATGCTATCGGCCGCCATTTGAAGCGCGGTCAAACTCGACGCGCAAAGCCGATTGATTGTCACCCCGGGAATAGTATCAGGAAGTCCGGCCAAAAGCAAAAGAAGGCGGGCGAGGTTCTTCCCCTGCTCTAAATGTTGACCAACACATCCCAGAAAAAAGTCATCTATTTCACTCGGCACTATCGGCAGTCGTTTCAGGAGTGCTGTTACTGTTTGTGCCGCCAGATCATCAGCGCGCACATTACGATACATCCCCTTTTCAGAATGTCCTCGGCCAATCGGCGACCTGCAACCATCTATCAGGTAGACGGGAGTCATTCGTTGCATCCTATGAAGCGATACCCTCTCATCCTATACAATCCCCGCGCCGATACTCTTGCCGCCGTCGACATACAACACCTGACCGGTAATAAATCGGGCTTCGTCAGAGGCCAGAAACACCGCCGCATCAGCCACATCTTGCGGTTTACCCACATGCCCGCCCGGCTGAGCGGCCACGAGGCGATCGTAGACATCTTTCGGAAGAATCTGCGTCATAGGAGTATCGATCAAACCGGGCGCGACTGCATTCACCGTCACATTAAATCGCGCCAATTCAAGCGCCAGCACTCTGGTTAAACTGACCAATCCACCCTTGGAAGCCGAGTAGTTCGATTGCCCCACTGCGCCGTGCCATGCCCGCGAGACGATATTGACAATCCGTCCGTACGATTGCGCGCGCATGATCGGCGCGACTTCTTTGCACAACAGCCACGGGCCCTTGAGATTGACCGCCATCACTGTGTCGAAATCTTCTTCGGACATTTTCCAGATGACGTTGTCACGAACAATACCGGCGTTGTTTACGACCACATCGATCCTCCCCAGACGATTCATGACATCAGCCACAAACCGCGCGACCGCATCGTTATTCGCCACACTGCCGGTAAACGAGTGCACTTTTGCTGACCAGAGGTGACCCGAACCGTCAAATGATTCGAGGTCGAGAACAGAAACCTTCGCGCCATTTAACGCGAATTTCTCCACAATGGCTGCGCCTATTCCGCGCGAACCGCCGGTCACCACAACTGATTTTCCGCTAAACGACCTGATCTTTCCTTCGGCGTCGTTCATTTGTTTTTCCATACCGGCGCTCGCCGTTCAAGAAACGAAGTTATTCCCTCGTTGGCGTCATGCGTTTCCATCAATTCGTCGAGATATAGTCGTTCGAGCTTATCCAACCGCTCGAGAAGTGCTCCGTTGAAACCGTATCGTGCGGCTCGGACAGCAAGTTTCAGCGATGACGCGCTCTTTGCCAGAATATGTTCAGTGATCCACTGGTCGACTGTGCCGTGCATAGATTCTTTGTTGTCATACACTTGTGTAGTCAGTCCGATAGCAACGGCCTCTTCTCCGGTAATGCTGATTCCGGTCAGCAGAAGATTGTCGGTGCGGGTTTGTCCTATGCGCATCGGCAGAATAGCCGAAGCCGGCGGGGCAAACACCCCCAGTTTGATCTCCGGCTGTCCCATCCGCGCGCTCTTGTCTACAAAAAGGAAATTGCATCCGAGTGCGAGCTCCAAGCCGCCGCCAAGACATTGACCCGATACCAACGCCATGGTGGGAATCGCCAGTTTCACCATAGTGCGAAAAAGTCCGTGAAACTGTTTGAGCATCTGAGGAGCTAACTCTTTAGTATGCTCAGGGACACTCGCACCAAAGCTGAAATGATCCCCCGCCCCGGTGAACACGATCAATTTCACCTGCGGTTCACCGTTCAACGACTCAAACGTCGTCTGTAACTGAGACATCATTTCAGCGTCGAGCACGTTCCCCTTGGGAGCGTTCAGTGTAATCCACACTACCTGCCGGTCGTAACGATATTCGGAAACTATCTTATCAGCCATATCATTTACTTCGGTAAGATGGCGTTGAGCATTTCATCATCCCACGGATGCCCTTCAGAGAGCAGTACGCGAAGTTTGATGAAATCTATTTCACGATTGTCCTTGGGGCCTTCGTTGAAAGCGCGGAACCCGGCTTTGGCTTCGGTCATCATATTCAGCCCTAGCCAGTCGCGGTTGGACTGCTGATTGCGGTCCCAATGTTCGAGCTTCTTTTTGCGCATACTGTTCAGAGTCTTATTGATACAATCAGGCATCATGTATAGAATTTTTGTGGCCATTGCATTCACTGCCTTATCAAGCGGATCGAGATCAATCACGCCTTTAGCTATGATTTCTTTTGCCGCGGCGGCATCAGCGCCAGACTTGCGTTTGCCATACACCATTTCGCCGGAGTCATCCAACCATCGGTCGGTAATCACGCCGGGGTTGCGCACAAATTTGCCGTCGACTTTGAGCACCGGCACAGCGTCGGTAATAAGCCCGATCTGTTTTGCCTCGTATGCAGTCCACATCTCGCACAGTGTGCAACTATACATCGCGCGTTCGATTCCGACAAACAGATGGAGAAAATCGGTACTGCCGCCGTCGGGAGCGCTCCCGTGCTTTGGACCCGCCTGACCGAACACAGCTAAATCGCTTGCGACTGAAAAATCGCACGCCATTCCGATTTCCTGACCGCCGGCGATTCGCATCCCGTTCACTCGACAGATAACCGGTTTATCGCAGATAAGAATTGTGCTGATCATATCGTTGAACAACCGCATGTACTGCTTGTATTCGAGCGGCCGACCCGAATAGTATTCCGCGTATTCTTTCGTATTGCCGCCGGTGCAGAATGCCTTGTCCCCCACCGCCGAGAACACGACAGTCACCACGGCGCGATCATTCGACGCTTTCCGGAAAGCCAAGATGACTTCTTTCACTGCGGCAGTCGTGTACGAATTGAACTGTTTCGGATTATTAAGCATAATCCAGACGTTGAATAATCCAGCTACCGGACTCCCTGATTTGTCAAGAACGGGTCGGCGCTCGTAAATAATTTCTTTGAACTCAACTTCAACGATATCGTGGCTTAACAGTTGATGACTCATTATATATCTCCTCGTTATTTCAGTTATAGCAAGTGTCATTGTATCTCAATTATTAAATCTCAAAAGTCGGGAATCAACACGGCCCGCCGCGCAAGTTTGTGCGCCAGCGCTTCCTGAAACACGGTGTTGATCTGCGACATCGGCCTTGTTTCCGTAAACGGTTTAAGTTTCAGTTTACCTTTGGCTACCAAATCGATGACGTCGGCGTACAATTCAGGTCGACATCCCCAGGTGCCGATAATGTTGGCATCAAACGCCATCAGGTTCGACAGTCGCATATCCAGCTTGTCCAACGTAAACCCAACCACTGAAAGTGTCCCGGCCGTTCCCAACAACGCGAACGCCAGTTCCTGTCCGGGTTTGGTGCCGGAACATTCATAGATTTTCCAGCTGTGCGAAGGCGCGCCCAGTTTTTTGCAGTGTTCCTTTACTTTTTCCTTGATGCCCTTGACATCAAGACCTGCGGCGCACACAGTTGAAGTCACTCCTACCTGCGCCAGTTGATCAAGTTTGTCCTGCGCGATATCAATCGCGACCACTTTGCCCCCCAGTATACCAGCCAACTGCGCGGCATAAATGCCGATGCCGCCGACCCCAATCACGATTGCCAGATCACCCGGACGAAGGTCGCTCTTCACGATCACCTGATACGGTGTCGAAACAGCATCGGCAATCACTGCCAGTTCAGCTAACGAATGATCGACTAAAGCCGATTCCGGCACTGGCACTAGATACTGCGCCGGCACCACCGCGTGGCTGGCAAACCCGCCGTGAAAATCATTGCCGGGCATAAGTTGTTTCTGACAGATATTCCCACGCCCGCGCTTACAGAGTTCGCACTGTCCGCACGGCAAAACAGCTGGGACGACTACTTTTCTGCCTTTGAACTGAGATGGCCCCTCGATCACGATTCCTGATATTTCATGTCCCAATACCAGCGGAAGTTGGTGGCGAGTTGGAACACCGGAGTGCCAGAAACTTAAATCGGTGTGGCAAACGCCGCATCCGGCAACCTGCACGACCGCGTCATTCTCTTTGATTTCCGGAAATGGCATCGCAACTTTTACCAACGGAGCGTCGGTGGCAGTCATCTGATACGCTTGAATTGTACTCATATCCTCTATGCTCCTCCCAATGATCTGTTCATTCGTTTGGTTGGCTCATCAACCGTCGGTGTTCCGGATTTCCAATTCCGGGCCATTGCCGCCGCGCCAACTGCAACTGTGTATTGGGGATCTGTTACTACGCGTACCTCAACACTGATCGCTGAGGCCAGCAGTTCACTCAAATACGGATGATAGGCAATAACTCCGCCGCAGATATACAGGGGCAATTCTCGTTTGAGCGGCAATTTGCAAATTCTATCAACAACCGACAGATAGATCCCGCGCGCAACTTCTTCGATAGGTGTTCCAGCAAATTTCCAGCCCAGAATTTCGCTCTTGGCGAATACCGTACAAAAACTATTCATCACTCTCTTCGAGTTTGACCGCCGCGCCAGCTCGCTCATTTCTGAAATATCCAGTTCGGAACGCTCGGCTATTTCGGTGATAAATGTGCCGGTCCCGGCCGAGCACTTGTCGTTCATGAAAAAGTTCACCACGCCGCCCTGTTCGTCGCTTTCAATAATCTTAATATCCTCACCGCCAATATCCAAAATGCACTTTCGTACCGGATAAAACACCGACACCCCGGCCGCGGCGCAAATCAATTCTGTTTTCTGTAAATCTGCGGTCACATTCTTACGGCCATAGCCGGTACTACACATTCGCGCGATATTAAACCTCTCGCTGATAATTACCATCTGCCTATCGAATTCTTCCCGTCGGCGACTCAAAGTCGGCACAACCGCCTTATGGGCAATCTTGCCGTCCTGATCAAGCACCACAAACTTAGTGAATGACGACCCAAGGTCGATTCCAAGATAGTGCGACGGTTTTTCAGCCAAGGCGTTCATTATTTCAGTCTTTACGCTTCTCGAGCAGATGGACAAGAGCCGTCACCGATTGATTGAGCGGTGTCGGCAGACAATGTTTGCGACCGTACTGCATTATCCGTCCGTTTAAGTTGTCTATTTCTGTCTGGTCGCCGTTCTCAAGATCTACAAGCATCGACGGACGGTGGTGTCCGGCATTCTTTAGATACCGAATGCAGAAGCGTCGAAACTTATTTCCCAGCTCGATCCGCTCCATCTCGGCGATGCGAACCGATTCATCGATGATCCCTTCTACCAGCTCCAGAGTGTCTGGAAAATCCATCACCTCTTTCATCGTACGTCGCGTGACCGCGCAGATAGCGCTCAGTGAGGCATTTAAGATTGCCTTCTCCCAGACATAATCCTGAATATCCAGAGGAATTACCGTTTCCAGTTTGACTGAATTCAGATGATCAACAATACGCTTTGCCATACCGTTGCCGGCATCGGTGACCGAGGCAACATAGTTCGGCGGGTTAAAGAAGCTTACATGGACCGTGCTATTGTCAGACACATTTCCGGCAAAATTGACAACCATACGGAGAGTCCGCTGATCTCCAAATGCATGGCCGACATCCACCTCGTTGTCAATCCCATTTTGGGCGCACATGACGCTAAATTTCCCGTTGTCAATTTCCCTGAGCTGTTTGATTACTTTCGGATTATCCGGAGTTTTCACCGCTATAATGATGAGGTCGGGGTCATGCATGCCCAACTCCTGAACTGTATAGCAGGCATGATCTATCTTGACGTGTTTTTCAATAGTGTGCGTCAGCCGGATTCCCTTTTTCTTGATAGCGTCGATCTTCTCCGGAAACATATCACAGGGAATGACCACCGCCCCGGCTTCTTTCAGATGCACCGCCAAAACCGATCCTACCGGTCCGGTTCCTATAATAGCCACCCGCATCTTTTGATTGTTGTTGGCTTCTTGGCTCATGGTTACGACCCGCGCCTTCTTCTTAACGATCATGTTTACCCTTCAATTGCTCGACAAAAGTTTCCAGTCGCGTCTGCGCCTGACCATCTGAATAAAATCGGAGATCATTGAGGTCTCCGTCGATTGTCAAGCTAGGGATTCCCGTGTCGGCAGTCAGCCGCCCGGGGAGACCGAAGCGACAATTAGAGTTGTTGAAACAGGTCTTCGCGTCGTGAAAAATAATCCCGTCAACCTTGTATTCATTCAGCATTTGTCTAAGCACAGTGAGCTTGTGTTCTTCACCGCGATTGATGAATATCTGAGTGTAAGCCCCCGCCATTGAACGCAGTGGATCGGTCGGATTGAAATCATCGAATATCCAACTGTTGCAGTATGTTGAGGCCACCACCGCTGCCTGATTCTCTGTCAAAAGGTCCGAGAGTGACCGTAATCGCCCCCAGATCGGCATACCCTCCCAAAAGAGCCGTACCTGCTCGCTTGGAACGGCGGCATTATTATTCTGTGACAATTCGCGAAGCTCAGCAAGTAAATCGGTATAGAAATCAACCGCCGTCTGAGTGCCACGCAGAATCACGATCGGCGCCATGAGAATCGTTCCATCCCAAAATGAAAGTGGAGCCGGAGTTTGCTGTGCGGTCTGGAGAACTTGTTTCCACAGGTCTGAACCTGCTTTACTCAAACGTACAACTTCTTTCAGTTTCGCGTAATCTAGCGGCTTGCCGATTACTCGCTCACCGACTGCGATGAGTTCTTCAAATTGCTTTGTGACATTGTCGATGTCCGCTGAGGTGACAACTTCAAGATGCCTTGGCGGAAAGATCCCCACAACGGGACAGTTGAACTCTCGTCCGAAATACCCGAACCACTCGGCGACCTCACGGCACTGGTTGGTGTTGAACACAATCAGGTCGGGCTTTGGGGGTGCTGATAATCCGTATGCTTCTTTGAGTGGTGTCTCGCCCATTAAATGCGCGCCGATATCAGAGGTCAGATACGAGCAGATTTCGTTCGCGTACCCGGCCTGATGGGCGCGGGGAATGTATTTACTGGCCGCTCGCGAGGCGCCCAAAAGCGCGCCATGATTCTCCGGAAAATATATATCAAATCCCAGCGCGCGAAGTATCTCCGCAGGTCCGGCGCTGGTGCACCAAGCCACAGGCGATTTTAGTCCCTTAAAATAGTCGGACAAAATCGACTTGAGCGCCTGCTGTGACCGTAGGCGGGTCATTTGTCCTCCAAATCCAGAATAAACACCTCACCCGACTCGCCACCGCCATTTTGTTGATACAACTTCTCGATGTGGGCCTTGTACATCCTGCCTACCACGTTGGGCGCAAGTTTCATCGAGGGTGTCAGTTCACCTGCTTCGATGGTCAGTTCGCTGTCTATAAGCATCGCGCTGTGAGGACGTGCATACTTAGGTTCGATTGTTTCATTGAGTTTTTTCAGGCAATGCGTCAGACAGTGTGCCAAGTCTTTTGCTCCCGAAGGGCAGTCGCATCCGACCTTGACCGATGACCCGTCCGGCGTGCGCTGAAACATCGCCTTATTCGGAAACAATAATACGACAGGGTGATCCATGCCATTACCCGTCACAAAAGCGTGCGAGAGATACGAGCAATCTGACACAATTAGTTTTTCGATATCTGTAGGGACAACTTTTTCAGCATTACTAAGTTTGAAAATGCGATCCTTGCGGGTGATCAGGCGAAGGCCTGTGTCCGTAAACTCGCCGACATCGCCAGTGGAAAACCAACCATCATCGCTGAGTGCTTTGGCGGTTTCATCGGGATTCTTGAAATACCCCCGCATCACGTTTGGCCCCTGCACTAAAATTTCGCCCTCGCTGTCGAGTTTGAGAGACACACCCGGGATCGGCTTGCCTACCACACCCGACTCACGCGCCACTGTTGGGTCAGTTACCGTACAACAGGGAGTCGTTTCGGTCAGCCCCCACCCCTCATAGACCGGGATATTGTGCCGAACGAATACATCGGAGAGTCGTTGCGGAAGAGGCGCGGCGGCAGTGAACACAAAACGAAGCTCAGGGTGGAAAATTACTTTCTCAAGCTCCGGCTCCTGCATCATGCGTGTGACAATCTGCTGAAAAATGCGCGGCACGCTGAAAAACACAGTCGGTTTGACCTGACGCCAGTTGGCCAGCATCTGATCAACATCTTTTCCGTAACCGCTATCCAATGAAAGAACCGCCCCGTTATACAACGCCGCGTATTTTTCGTAAATGCCGCCGAAACTGTGATGCCACGGCAGGTAGGTCAGAAACCGGTCGTTCTCACCAAGTTTCCAGAGCACCCGCATCGCCGACTGTTGTGAAAGAATATTGTGGTGCATCAGCTGGACTAACTTAGGCAACCCCATTGTCCCCGACGTGTACATCATCAAACAGACCGCGTCGGCGGAAATATCAGCGCCGCTGATTTCGCCGTTGACATTCGACGATTCAATTAATTCCTGAAGCGCAACACTGTTTTTTGTAGGGGGAATCGGATCGAAGTGAATTATCTGCTTGAAATGATCAGAATGCGCCAATTTTTGGTACTGCGACTGGTCAGCCACCGCTACAAACGAGGGTTCACAAAAATCAACCAACGCCGAGGCAACTCCGGCGGCATAACCGGCGAAGATCGGAATTGCCACCGCGCCCATCGTCATCACCGCCAGTTCGAACTTTAACATCTCGTGTCGATTGGGCGATAGTATCGCCACCCTATCTCCGCGTTTGAGCCCGCGCGCTGAAAGTGCCGATTGTATGCGAACAACATCGTGTTGAAACTGTCGCCACGAAAGCGGTTGGTATATGCCGTTGATTACTTCCTGACAGATTGCTCGTTCACCGAACCGCGCGACATTACCATTAAGCATCTCCGCCAGATTCTGCGGAAAGGGTGGCAAAGCCAGATCGCTGGTCCAGTAGTTGGCGTCTCTCATGCAGTCGTCTCTAACAATTTGAAATGTCGGTATCCGCCCCAGAGCGCCGCACCGATAGCTCCCGCGGCCGCGCCGTTTTCAGCGGGGAATAACTGCAAATCGAGATTCCGCTCCCGACAAAGTTCCTGAAGGGCGGCGACCAGCCCTGTATTTTGCGACATACCGCCGGTTAGCGCGACCGGTGATTCGGCTTTGAAGCGGCTGAGAAGTTGAACGATTCGCCCCCCTATCGACAGGTGAATCCCTTTGATGATATCCGGCGTAGCTATCCCCTGCGACACCATATTGATGACATCGGTCTCGGCCAGCACCGCACAAATGCCGCTGGTACGGGCGGGGTTCGTCGATTGCAAAGAAAGTGACCCAACCTGCTCCATCGTAACTCCCAGATATCGGGTGATATTCTCGAGAAACTGACCCGACCCCGAAGCGCATTGACCGGTCATCGAATAACTTCGAACGCGCGCGCTCCCATCAAGCGATATCACCCGACAGAACAACGCTCCCATATCTACGACCGTGCGGGCTTCAGGATGAAAATGAAAACCGCCTCGCGCGTGGGTTGTCATACTGTAAAAGTGCCCCCGCTTGCGAGGCACGAGGTCGCCCTCGCCTGTGGACGCGACATACAACAGATCATCATACGACACGCCCTGCTCGCCAAGAAGCCGCTCGACTGCCTGTTCGATAACTTGAGTGGGATTGCGTTTGCGAATCCGTTCAACAACAGTCGCCACCACGCTCGGCGTCGCCTGATAATCCACGAGCGCCAGCTTAATCGCGCTACTGCCAACATCGACACCCAGCGTCAATCTTCGTTCCACTATTTCCTCCTTGCGGCGAAAAGAGAGGCGCCCAGCGCTCCCATGAAAATCGAATCCGGGTCGGTGTTAATGGTAACATCGCCATAATTCTGTTGAACCATATCAGCAACATATTTGCGCACCGCGGGATTACGTGCCACACCGCCGGTAATAGTAAATTCATTGCGAACTCCGCCGGAACGGGCAACCAAACCGAACGCCCTCTGAACAATCGCCCGATGCAGTCCAGCGAGGATATTTTCTTTTCGCTCACCAAGGTTAAGATGCTCGCGCAGTTCGGCCCCCGCAAACACAGTGCAGGTGGAGCAGATATTGGCCGCGTGTGTAGCTTTCAGCGCCAACGGGCCAAGTTCGCCGACATTGATATTCATCTCATCGGCGATATATCCCAGATACCGACCGCATCCTGCCGCGCATCTATCATTCATCTGAAAGCTTGTGACCAGTCCATGCTTATCAACCTGAATGGCTTTTGTATCCTGACCGCCGATATCGAGAACTGTTCGTGTTTCCGGAAAACAGGCATGCGCTCCCATAGCGTGACAGAGAATTTCCGACTTTATGTGTTTTTCCGCGAACGGCAGTAGCTGGCGACCGTATCCGGTGCCGACATAATCGTCTGCTGTCATGTCAAATGCTTCGATCTCTTTTAAGCATCCCTCAACCTCAGTAATACGACCTTTGTATTTTTCAGGTACCAATGGGAGGGCTTGAGTCATCAGATCATGAAATTTGAACGCCATCTCCCGGTTCTCGATCGGATTGATGGAACGATCATACAGCGCCACCATTTCATCGAACAAATCGGCGTGCGAATGCTCCAGCATGCGCATATAGGCGCTGTTGAACAAATCACGGAAGAATTGCGTCGTCGATGATACTTCGCCATTGAAAAAGCGCTGACGTACCGTCGCTCTTACTTCCGCCGCTACTCCGGGAAGAACCTCGGATATCCGCCGACGCAAACCTGCATCGGGTATGGTAGGTTCGTTTTGCCGCATGGCTTCGATCAGTTCATCGAAGCGCATTTCAAACTGAAGACAGTGGAAACGATCATCAAGCGAAGCAAATAATCCGTCCCAATCATACTCAACAGCGGAGTTTTTCTTAACCGTTCGCTTAAGTAGAGTAAAACGAGAGTTAAACTCGGCCTCCATCTGGGCGATTCGGGCCGCGACGGCATAATCAGAACGAGTGTTGGTGATGCCGCGACCGATGATCTGCCCGGAGGCATCGACAATCACCGCTTTTGAGGTTGTCGAACCAAGATCAATGCCAAGATATACTTTCATCTATAATTGCTCCACTACTGCGCTCATGCTACCACATCATCCGACAGGGTGTCGTCACCCACATTGATTGTCTGTCGTTGCTCCAACATCTGGAAAAACGAGTCCAGCCGATTCTTGATATTGGAAAATGAATAGTATCGGGGATCGACCAAATCGGTCTCAATGAACCCGACCGGAATTCCGAGCCGCTCTTCCAGATCACGCATCATGACCAGTTGTCCCGCCGAAAACGAATTGCAACTCTTGATCGAATTGACCAATAACCCGTCGGCCTGATACCGTTTGAGGCATCGTTCTATGAGGTCTATTCTCTGTGGCAGATTTCGATTGGTATAACAGCCAAGGCAGTATTCAGCCAAGCTCTCAAGCGGATTATCCGGCGAGTGGCGGAATCCGTCATCATAAACGCCGCCGACACGGGTATAGGTCGAGGACACAAACACCGCGCCAAGACCATAAAACAGTTTCCAGAACTCTCTGAAATGCGTCCAGTTGGGCGGCCCTTCGACAACCAATCGAAATCGCTCTTTCTCCATATACCCGTCTGGAGTAATCGGCCCCAACTTATTCGCGACCCTGAAATCGACCTCTTTTTTTAGTTCTTCATAATATGTAACACAGTCTTTACTGCCCCGAAAAGCCGTGAAAATCGGCCCTATGTAATACACCCCGCCGAAATAAGCATCGATAGGCGATGGTCGATGTTTGGCTGAATCAAATACGTCCACCAGCAATTCCTCGGCCTGTGCCGACAGTTTCAGCTTGGCCGCAAGTTTGTCGATATCGAATTTCTTCCCGCTGACCTTTTCGAATTTGGGGATGACTTCGCTTTTCAACTGGTCTATCACATATTTCACCGCCGACGGCTCAATGCGCCCGGATTCCTGATATGGAATATGCAACATTGCTATCTCGGTGTTGGGGTACAGGTGGCGAAGACTCTCAAACCACTTCATAAAGACAAAACATCCGGTATAACTCAACAGGAGCAAATCGGGTGGAGGAAGTTGTTGGCCGGTCGGTCCGATATTCCCCTGCAACATCATTCCGATATCGCACTTCACATACGAGCAGACATCCTCTGAGTATCCGGCATCTTCGGCCTCGCGAATATAATCCTCAGATTTCTTCCGCATCCCCGACTGCAACGCATTGATTTCAGGATACACCGGGAGCATATCAAAGGCATAAATCAACTCGGTGAGATTGCCCGGCACAAATGTATAGCACACTTTGCGACCGGTTTCGCGCACCTGTGAAAGCTCGATGAACTGATCCGCCAGCATCTGCTTTTGTTTGACCATACTGAGTTCTTTTTGAACTTCCATCGCTACTCCCAAAGTTTGATCATATCCGCAAAGGTGCCGGCCTGTTCCCTGATGACGTGAAACTGCCCGAGGTTTTCGTGATATTGAAACGCCGTGTGTTTAATATGGTGATGGTCCATCGCTCTTTCGAGCAGGGGACGATCCAACAACGCCGGATCGCAGAACGAAGGGGCGCAGAATATGACGCCGTCGGCACGGCGTTCTTTCACGCGACGAGCAAGGAGATCACCACGACCGCCGTCCTGTTCAAACACTGCCGAAGAAAAAGTCTGGTTGGTCAGATAGGCATGAACCAGCGCCCCAAGCGGGTCGGAGGTGTTGTCGGGAATATCTTCTGAAAACCAATTAAGCCCAAGCTGAAGATCATCGTCAACAATGTAACACCCGGCATTCTCTATTGTTTTGATAAGCCCCAAAGGTGGCTGTTCACAAAACGCCCCTGACATCACTACTCGAATTTTATCCTCAGCCCGTGAATCAACGGCCTTGACCAGATCAAGCATATTGGTTAACAACTCATTGAACTCTTCCACAGGCAACACCTGTCCGGCGCGTCGAATCAAATAGAAGTCCGCCGCGCTCAACCTCTGCGGTTGTTCTGATCGCACGCGGTCGAGCTTCTCAAGCAGACGTCGGCTCTGGTTGTATAGAGTAATCGAATGATTCAGTTCCTTGGTTGTAGGGCGTTTGCCGTTGAGGGCATGCAATTCATCCTGCAGGCGCATAAGCTCCTCGCGATAAAACAGACCGCCAACCGCTGGATCGAAATTCTGCGGATAGTCCAGATACCGAGCCATCTTCCCCTTCATCTTGAGCTTGAAGACACCCGACAAATTGCGAATCACATCGCAGATGGATGGAAAAATGAAACCGTCAAACGAGTCGTAGCTTCCGTTGAGCGCCAGTTCAATTACTGACCGGGGCAAATGACAAATGTACGATTGAAAATACGCGTCACCGCGCACCACAGCCAGCCGGTCCCCCGCGCCAAACATCCCCACCGGCAACATATTAGCGGCATGGATTATTTCGCGCGGAACATAAATAGGCAAATAACCGATAACGCGCCGTGTGGGCTCCTCTGCTTTCCATTGTTTGGGAATTCCGAACGAAAGATCATCGAAGATATCCCGAACTGCCACTATCGCTTCTGAGTAGTTTTGAAAGCGCATAAAATAACCGGTGTAGTGTTACTATCCCTTCCGTTCAAGTGTCCAAGAACTGTCCGTGTGATCTGACACATCAAACAACATTCGCCGCACTGAAATAGAATTCAGTACAGAATAATTAAGACAACAATTGTCCCCACATTTGTCAAGTTGTTCCAGTCAAAGGTTGCACATACAAAAAAGTATAGATTGGAATAGCTAGCGATCTTACGACCAATAGCCGCAGTACAGCCCGTTTGATGGATCAGCATCGGCGCAAAAGTGGCTTCATTGCCATTTGAAATAGCAAAGGCCCCCGCGCGAAGGAGGGCCTTTGGTTGAAGCGGATTGAAGTGTGGCGCTATTTGAGCAACACCATCTTCTTGGTCGAGCTGTACGAACCGGCAGACAAGCGGTAGAAATAGACACCTGAAGCACGCGAATTCGCATCCCAGGTAATCTTGTAATAACCGGCATCGTTGTGGTCAGTCCAGGTCTCTACAACCTGACCAAGGATATTGAATACCTGCAACTGCCAATCGGCGGCGTGCGGTAAAGTGAAGTCTATTGTCGTAACCGGATTGAATGGGTTCGGATAGTTCTGAGAAAGCGTGAATTCGGTCGGCAGAGTTGAAAGCGTAGTTTTCATCACATACCCTTCAAGACTACCGGCTTCGATTAGCTTTATGTTCCTGACTCCGTTGAGTTTCACTACTTCACCGATTCCGAGCGAGTTCTTCCCTCGAGTCGAAATGAGGATACGGGTTGTTGAACCATCGAACCGGTAGACCATATCCATTCCCGTCGCTCCATCGGCAAGCGTCGGCAGAATATCGCCATCAACCTGCATATAGATAGCTCCGACACCCGATGAGGTTTGGGTAATCTGCAAGGCATCGTTGATAATCGCGAACGTCACTTCGTTGACAGCATCAGGATTAAGTTTCGGCATTGGCGCGACATCGCCGACCACTACTCGTATCAGGTAAACCAGATCCCCAACCGTCAGCGTAAGACCGTCACCGTTCACGTCGGAGGCGGCTACTGAGCCGTCGATATGCCCGGCAAAAGCCGAGAGTCCCTGAATGAAGTAGTTAGTAAACATCACCGCATCGGCTACTTCATAAGCCAGACCGTTCAGATTAATATCGCCACGGGCATCAATAGAGTCAGCGCAGATGATATCCACACCGCCGTTGGTGAAATCGATACACCGGATAGGGTTAGGTTTGCCCGGACCGCCGCCAATCAAACATGCGTCCGGCGCACCGAGGTATCCTGGGAATCCGAAAGAGTTATTGGTTATGTTTCGATACTCGAAATCGTACACCCAGCGGGAGACATACAGCGTGTCGCCGGTAACCGACGAAAAAGTATTATCCCCGCAGTTTATCCAGAAGAACTGAACCGGAGCGTACTGACATTCAAGGGTGCGATCGTTGGACACCAAAAAGTCGAGTGTCGCCAAAATACCGGATTGGCCGTCCAGAAAGCAAGTTGGGTGGTATGCACCGTTGTTTGTTTCGCCGATACCGGTTACCCGTATCAATCCCGAAGGGCATCCATTACCGCAGTTGCCGAACGGCCCGAAGCGATACGTGAAATACTCCCATCCACAGTTTTGGAACACTGAGCCAGGGGTAGCACTTGTGGCAGTCAACGAACTCGCGTCGTACGAAATAAGGAAGTCAAATCCTCCGACCGGCTTACCCGTTCCGTTCAAGAAGATATTTACCAGTTTGTGCTGACCTTGAATGGCGTTGTGGACTTTTTCGATCTGCACATGGATGCACTCGTCGATTTGGACGTCGATGCAAACAGTGTCGGCCTTGACCACACCGCAGGCATCCTTGACCAATATCGTGAGGCAATACCTGCCGGTCGTATCAGCGTTGAAGCAAACCTGGCCGGTAGACTGATTGTACTGGCCGACTGGCGACACCGAATCGATGATCACAAGGTTGTTTTCCGGATCAGTGATGTTGACGTCGAAACAGACCTGTCCGATTTGATCGAGATACACCGTCATATCGGGCGGACCTTGCACAACCGGTGGATGGTTGAAATTGATGGTGACACTCGAAGTGTCGTAATCAACCACGCCGCACGAATCAGTCGCCTTCATGATGATCGGGTAAATCTTTGAGGAACCGGTTCCAAAATCGGCGGTCATGCAAACCATGCCGGTCCCCGGATTATACGTACCGACAAATGAAGCCATCTCGCAGTTCTGCAGATTGCCGTCAGGGTCACTGCAGGAGACCGGGACACAGACCGAACCCGAAGCGCAAAGGAACAATGTCGTATCACGACCGGCGCTTGCAACTGGCGGTCTGTTAATCGAGAATTTGACAAAGAACGAGTCGACACAGATTGCGCCACAAGAGTCAAGACACTGAATCTTGACTTTCACTACTTGGCTGACCGAGGGGGTATAAACCCAGTTACCGCCCACCAAAGACCCTGGACCGGTAAGAAGCTCGCAGTGGTCAAAGTTTCCGTTTACATCCGTTGCCGAAACCGGCAGGGACACCTGCGTAGGCACGCACTGGAAGAACTTCGTGGTGTCGTTCGGCATATTGCAAACCGGCGGCGCGTTTACTCCAACAATAATGCGGACTGTATCCTCGTCCGTCAGACCGCAATGATCGAAGGCCTTGATAATAAATGTCAATTGGCCGCTCGTTGACGGCGTAAAGCAAACCTGTCCGGCATTGAGCGTGCCCGGACCGGAAATCAATCGAACGGAATCAATGTTGTTATCCGGGTCAGTAGCAGTAAAACCGAAGCAGTAGGATGCTGGTGTGCACTGGAAGATTGTTTTGTCGACACCAGCGTTCACAGTCGGTGGATCGTTGACATCGATCGTGACTGCCACAGTGTCAAGATCAGTAACTCCACACGCATCGGTGACGCCCACAATAATTGTAAACGTACCCGCGCCGGCTGGAGTGAAACAGACTTTGTTTAGTACTGTGTCAATGGTCCCTAGACCGCTGATCAATTGTTCCAAATTAACATTGCTATTCGGATCGCTGACAGAATACGACATGCAGACTGGCGAGCCGGAACACTGGAATATGGTCGTGTCGTTGCCCAGTTGAACGACTGGCGGTGCGTTGAGCGTGACATTGTAGATCATTGTCACCGTATCGGCGGCACCGCAGGAATCAGCCACAGCCGCAATGACGATATAGTCGCCATTGGCATTGGCTGTAAAGCACCACAAACCACCCGGCGTTACCGTTCCTGCGCCGGACAGACGAGTCCAGGTAAGCGCATTGCCGTTCGGATCCGTCGCGGAGAACTGGCGACATATCTGTGCCCCTGCGCACAGGAAGGTGTCAACCGTCGAAGGAGGATTTGTCGCCACCGGCGGCTGATTGACAATGACTGTGACCTGAATGATGCAAGTATCAGCTCCACAAGTAGTGGTGGCAATGACGTTTATATTATACACACCACTGGTGTCGGCAAAGAAGCTCACCATGCCGTTGGCGTACTGACCACTCGGGGTGACAGTCACTGTCGGGTTCGCACCCATAATCGTTACCGGCACATGGATGCTGTCGGCCTGACAGAGATACTTCGACTGTGATCCTGGACACGAAATCTGCGCGCCCGAACCGATGGTTACATTGAAAGTCAGATTGCAGGTATCGGCTCCACAAGACGTTATAGCGACCACCTGAATGTTGTATATACCGGAAGTATCAGCATAGAAACACAGATTGCCGTTTTGATATACTCCCTGCGATACGGTCACCGTGGCGTTGGCCGGAGTAATCGCAAGACCATAGCAAACCGAATCAGCCACACAGTAGGAGATATTGATTGGGCCGGATGGACAGACGATATCGGCCTTTTGACCGATATTTACCGTCACATTCAGGGTGTCGTCATCAGATGATCCACAGGAATCGGTCGCCCTGACGATGAATTGATAACTGCCGGACGAACTCGCCACGAAGCAAATCCTATTAAGCCCAGTATCAATCGAGCCGAACCCGGAAACCATCGTTTCGACAATCTTTGATAATCCGTTTGGATCGGAAACCGTGTAATCAAAGCATAGTTGTTGCGACTGACAAAGCGAAATGGTCGTATCGTTGCCGAGCGCAAGCGACGGCGGCTCGTTGATGGTGAGCGAAATGACAGCGGTATCGGTCGAAGTCTCGTAACAACCATCTTCGCTATGCAGGATAAACGTGTAGGTCCCGGACACGGTTGGCGTAAAGCAGATACTACTACCGTTAAAGATACCGGGACCGGTAAATGTGCACTGAGTTTGATTGTTATCCGGATCGGTGCACGAAGCTGGCCAGCAGATCTGGGCAGGAGCGCACAGAAACAGCGTTTGATCAGAACCGGCACTAGCGACCGGCGAACGGTTGAGAGCCACGCTCACTGCGATTGTATCAGCATCGAACGCCCCGCACTCATCCTGAATGTTCAAAATAAACTTATAGGTGCCAGCAGTGTCGGCATTGAAACAGACACGAGAGTTGGCCAGATCAAGAGTACCTCCGCCTATCAGCGAAATCGTTACAGGTCGGGGAGCATCCGGATCCGAAGCGGAGTAGTCCAGACACACCTGCTGAGGCGCGCAAAGGAAGAACGGATTGTAAGAGGCAAAAGTTATGGTCGGCGTTGAGTTCACTTTGATTTCGACACTGAACTGCGACTGGCAGATTGCGCCGCAAGAATCCTCGCACGAAATGACCACGGTCGCCAGTTGGCTGGCGCTGGGTGTGTAGCACCAGTTGCCGTTCACCAACGCGCCGGGGCCGGAAACGATGGTACAACTCTTCAGGTTACCGTTGGCATCAGTCGCATAAGTCGGGAGACAGATTTGCGTTGCGACACATTGGAAAACTGTCGTGTCAGTTGGCACATGGCAAACCGGCGCATCGTTGACGGTGACATTAATCACAGCCGTATCGTATCCGATCGCGCCGCAGGCATCGATAGCTTTCATAACAAACTGATAACTACCCGTCACCGTCGGCGTGAAACAAATTTGTGTACCGCTGTACGAGCCGGGGCCGGAGATCAATGAACAACTCGTCAGGTTGCCATCGGCATCAGTGCATGTAGCTGGCCAGCAAATCTGGGTCGGCAGGCATTGGAACAGAGTCTGATCAGACCCGGCGTTGGCGACCGGTGTTGTATTCAACACATAGTAAATGACAACCGTATCAAAGTCGGTTGCGCCGCAGGCATCAGTTGCCTTGAGCACAAACTCATAATTCCAAGTCTGAGTCGGTGTGAAACAAATTTGACCGCCCGAGTATGTAGATCCCGGCGCGCCGCTCACCAACTGCACCGACGAAAGATTATTGTCCGGGTCAGTAGCTCCGGCGGGCCAGCAAATCTGAGACAGGGAGCATTGGAAGATCGCTTGATCGGCTCCGGCATTCGCCATCGGCGGATTGTTCAGGGTGACTTGCACGGTCAGTGTATCATACGCTGTCACATTGCACGAGTCGGTTACACTCATGATAAAGATGTACGATCCGGCGCCAGTCGGCGTGAAACAAAGTTCATTCGACGCGGGACTGAGCGTGCCGGGTCCGGAGACCAACGAAATTGACGCAATGTTGTTGTTCGGGTCGGACGTTGCGTATGTTCGGCAGAACTGGGTCACCGCGCACTGGAAGATACTAGTATCGACACCCAACGAAATGGTCGGAGCGGCGTTGAGAGCCACGTTGTATGTCATGGTAATTGTGTCAGCCGCGCCGCATGAATCCGCCACTTGAGCCACGACCGAGTATGCTCCACCGGTTATCGGCGTGAAACACCACAGGCCAGTCGAAGAAACCGATCCGGCGCCAGACAGCCGGGTCCAGGTGAGAGGATTCCCATTTGGGTCGGTCGCTGAAAATTGGCGGCAAATCTGGGCTGAGAGGCATTGGAAAGTGTCAACTGACGCCGGCGGGTTTACTGCCACCGGAGCGCCGTTCTTGGTCACATTTACCGTCACAAAGCAACTGTCAACGCCGCACGAAGTTGTCGCTTTCACCTTGATTACATATTGGCCGCTCGTGTCGGCGTTGAAACAAAGATTGCCAGCTGACCAAGTACCGATCGGCGAGGCCGTTACGGTCGGACCGGTTCCGGCAATACCAACCGGAACGCACACCGGACCAGCCGCGCAAATGTACTCATTGAATGGCAATGGACAGGTAACAGTGGGTGGGGTATTGATATCAACATTGAAAACCAAATCGCACGTATCCGCGCTACAACTGGTCGATGCTATCACGCGGATATTATATGTGCCAGACGTTGTCGCATTGAAACAAAGCTGACCACCTGCGTATGTGCCTATTGGCGAAACGCTAACAATAGCGCTGGATGGAGTGATCGCCAGCCCCTGACAAACCTGACCGGAGGCACAGAGTCCGACACTAATTGGTCCGGAAGGGCAATCGATGACTGTCGGCGCGCTCAAAGTAACCATAATCACGGCCGTGTCATAGTCAACCGCCCCACACGAATCGGTAACGCTCACTACAAACTGATAGGCACCGGAAGAGACCGGAGTGAAACATACTCGATTGTTCGCGGTATCTATCGAACCATAACCGGAAACCAACGCTTCAGTCAAATACGCACTGCCATTGGGGTCTGAAACAGTATATGTCTTGCAAATCTGCCCAGAGGCACAAAGCAAGACCGAACTATCGCTCCCAAGCGAAATCACCGGCGGAGTATTCACTGTCACATTGTAGGTGAGAGTTGTAGTGTCTGCCTTACCGCAAGAATCAGCGACCTGCACGGACACGGAATATGATCCACTACCTGATGGTGTAAAGCACCAATCTCCCGAAGTCGTTACGCTACCCGAACCGGAAAGCATAGTCCATATCAGACTGCCACCGTTGGGATCGGAGGCAGAAAACTGGTAACAGACCTGTCCAACCGCACACTGCGTAAAACTCACCGGTGTGGCCGGATTCACAGCGACAGGTGAGGAATTGATAGTTACCGTGTACTGGATGGAAGTTGTGTCTTTCGCGCCGCACGAATCGGAAACTACCACTGTGGCCGAATATGTGCCCGAGGTAGTCGGCATAAAGCAGAATTGACCATTGGGAGTAATAGTTCCAACTCCCGCAAGTTTGGTCCAGTTGAGCGACCCGCCATTCGGATCCGCGGCGGTAAGAGTGTAGCACAACTGCGCCGCAGTACACTGGAACACTGTTTGGCTGGTCGGATTGACCGCAACCGGCGACTGATTGGTCGTCACTGTCACCACTATCGTATCACGATCGCTCAGATTGCACGAGTCGGTAACATCGACGATAAACGTGAATGTCCCCGCGGCTCCCGGCGTAAAACATATTTGGCCGCTGGACAGCGCGCCGGGACCGGAGATGAGTGATGTCGTTTTGATATTGTTGTCGGGATCAGTGAGACTGACCGGGAAGCAAATCTGCGAAAGCGCACAGAGGAATTTACTAAAATCGGCTCCGGCATTAGCCACTGGCGGGTGATTGACCATCACAGTTACAAGGGTCGTGTCTGCTCCGATATGCCCACAGTTGTCCAAAGCCGACACAATGATCGTGTATACTCCCGACGTATCAGCGTAAAAGCAGGTATCTTCTTCGCCGGGAGACGGAGAGCTGGACCGGGCCGCAATGCCGTCAAGATTCAAGTCTCCAGACACGCATTTCACTGTAACTTCGTTGTACACAACCCCAGTAGGGAGGTTAATTGTCATGCCTCCCATACCGGCACGAAAACCGCTGGGAACCATTGATTTGGTAACCACATACACCGGAATACCTAAGCGTTTGAAAATAATCTGCGCAACGCCGCCATTGTGGCTACGGCCGAACATCACAAGGTCGTCGTCATCGTCATCGCAACTCTCTTCATCACCGGAAAAAGCAACCGATACAGAATTGCCTGGGCTGAAGCTGATCGCGCCGTCGCCAGCCGTACCATCAGGTCCTCCTGGTCCGACAAGTGTATACGCAATCTTTGTAGGCGCGCCCAAAAGCTGGCTAGCCGATTGTGTTTCCCATGTTCCGATAGGAAAAGACCCAAAATCTGAGATTCGGGAGGCAAAATTGTAACCAAGCAAAGTTACGTTGACCCCGGAGAGGGTGTTAATGGATGCGACAAAATCAGAAGCTGTGCGAAGCACCGCACCCGGCGCCCCGCCACCGATCTGAATTACTGTTCCACCCAATCGATTGATAAGGTCCACTTGATCGATTGGTTTCGCCACATTTGTCTCAGATGGACGGAAGCTCCAACTGTGCCCGCTATCATCATCATCGCCATCATCTTCAATGTCACAATCTGAATCTTCAACAGAATAGCTGAGGCAGATTGGCCCCGGCGAGCACAATCGCACCGTGGTGTCGGGTGGAAGACTCACAACAGGCGATGTGCCGACCTCATGATCAATTTCAAACTCATCGCAGTCATTTGACGACGACAATTCTACTCGGCTTCCGGGTGTGCAGACGCCATTGGGCGGATCCGATGCCCCCGGCTTGGACTCACCTCGAAACTTAACGCGAAGCGAGTAGTGTCCCGTGCCGGCAGGCAAAGTCAAAGTTACGCAGGCGTTACCATTGGCGCTTGTCAGCGCGGAGTCAGTCGCAATTTGGCTGACATTGTTTCCGCAATTACCAGGATTGAGGAAGAACAAAACCATCCGATTCGGCAATGGAGCGTAGTTGTCACTGCCACAGTTTTGGCGAAGATTGGCACACACTGTCTGTTGCGTTCCGGAACAGAGAGAATCACCTTCATGGTCAGTCGTTAACGTCAGAACCGTGTTAGAAGACGCATGAATCTCGGTCGCTGAAACCAGACAACAGACCAGCCCGGCCAGAAGCAGAAGAAGACGTTTGGACAGCATACGCTGACTCCCCTAATCTAAATCGAAGACATTTTACGACAGAAATGGAACCGCAGACAGGTAAACCAACTCATCAATGATGAGTGCTCATTTCGAGATGGCTCGAACTGGCGATGTACGATGGCGGAAATTGAGCAGTTGACCATGCACTTTTCCTGCGATTACCAAGTTTCCAATATCGTGTGCTCGAAAGAAAGACGGAGCTTAAGGAGAGTATGCGGCATGACCAAACGCTACATAACGCCTTGACCAAACTCCGACGCTATAATGATAACACTCTACATCCTATTGTCAAGGAAAATCCTTCCTACTCCGACATTTTTTAGAGACTATATAAGTCTATAATATCGGATAATAATTTAACCCAAATGGGTTCATCGAGTCTGCCTCAACTGTCCGTAATTCAATATCTATCAGTTTGTTACGTAGCAATAAGACTACTTACAACAATCATGGCGGTTCTCGATTGCGGAAACCGGGTTGGCAGATAAAGTCGGGCTGAGATAGGGTATTCCTAAAGAAAGCCCCCTGAGAACCAACAACAAGGCCATTGCGACCGCCGCCACAGGCATCGCTTTGAGTAGTCTCAACCGAAATGTCGAACCGATGAACCCTGCAAATAGCGAGGTAATGAGAAGCGCGGGAATAGTTCCAACCCCAAACAAGACCATGTACAACGAAGCCGATCCGGTGTCTCCAGTTGTCGCGGCCGCGGCCAGTCCAAGATAGAGAAACCCACAAGGCAGGAGTCCATTCAGAACTCCAATGCCAAATAACGACAACATACTTTTGCGACCGAGTAGTTTCCCCCACCACTCTCTCCCCTTAGCCGCGAGTTTCGCCGCAGGATTGAAAGGAATGAACCTCTGAGCAAATCGTGTTGGCAGAATAACCGCAAGTATGATAACAACGCCTGCCGTTATCGAGAGCACTTTCTGATACCCGGCCAAAGAGATAAAATGACCGATCAATCCGCACACCGCACCCATCGTCGCATAAGTTACCACTCGCCCCAAATTATACACAAGCCGCGAAAGCAAATAAGTTAGTTTGGAATTCCCTACTCGTGGTAGGCATAGCACAAGCGGTCCGCACATTCCGACACAATGCAGACTGCCCAAAAAACCAAGCCCCAAAGCCGTAAATAATATCGTCGTCACGAACGATTACTCCAGCGTGAAATCCTGTTCATCGTAGTACTCCACAGCATTGGTGCTCCATGATAATTTGGCGCGCCACTTTCCCTTTGCCATTCGGCCAGCCGGAATTCGTTGCGTCATAGTAGAATCAAGCGCGACTGGAATGCTCACATCAAGCGATGCCGCCGATGGTCGAAAGAATGTCAGCGTCCCCGTTACCGATTCAGGTCTAAACAGGCGAGGAAAGCGCAGTACGACTTCTCCTGTTACAGCGTCGAACTCATATCGTGGTTTCTCCGGAAGAGCCGTCACTCGATTGACGCGGGCCATCTGGCTGTCATGCTCCAGGCTACGGGCATAGTAATCTTTTTCAACCAGATCAAAATGCTGGAACGAGGCGTATCCGACGATTGCCAGTGTGAAAACAACAAACCCGCCATAGAGCGCCGCAATGCCAAATCCCCAGTGCATTTTCATTTTGGGTAGTTTTTCTTTCACTTGTTCCTCGCTGGCTCCGGTCCTACAAAAGTTGTCCGCACGTGTTGGAGTACTTTCCCTCCGCTGAGCACATCTATCTGCATGAGCGTATTCGACGAGTACAGTCCTGTCCTTGGAATCTGAATTGAAATCACCGTTTGCGCCTGCCCCTGCGCTTTGACGTCGAGCGCCGGACCTACAACTGTAACCTGCCCCTTTGGGCTGACCAGCGCCAGATCAATCGACATCGCCTCGCCTGTTTTGTTTGTTACTTTCACCGAATAGATATTACGAATGGTCCCATCGTTCAGCTCTTCGAACATCGACCCGGTCGTTCGCAGGATGGTTGCCTCAACCGGTGATCTCAGCGCCAAGAGTGTCGTAGTGGCCCCCAAGAGCAGTACTAGAACAGCAACATACAACTTCATTCGCGGCGTAAAATTGAGCTTGGTTTGATGAACAATCTGATTGTAAGAAGCGTACCGGATCAGTCCTCGCGAGAGTTTCATCCGGTCCATCACCCGGTCGCAGGCGTCGATACATGCCGTGCAATTAACACACTCGAGTTGCGTTCCGTTGCGAATATCGATTCCGGTAGGGCAGACTTTCACACAGGCGGCGCAGTCAATACAGTCTCCATTACCATCTGGTCGACCACCACGCGGCCACGATCCTTTCGGATCGCCACGATTGAAATCATAGGCAATGACAATGCTGTTCTTGTCCAACAGCACCGACTGCAAACGCCCATACGGACAAACAAGCGTGCAGGCCTGCTCCCGAAACCAGGCAAACACCCAGTAAAATATGAATGAAAAAATAACCATGATAACGAACCCGGCGAGGTGTTCGGCGGGTGGTGATGTTATAATCTTCAACAGAACATCAACTCCGATAAAGTAGGCCAAAAACGTATTGCCAATGACAAACGAAAGCCCATAGAAAATGCTATGCTTAAGCAAGCGCTTTGCGAATTTCGAAGATGACATGGGGGCAAGCGCCAGATCCCGCTGACGCGGGCCGTTTCCGTCGATCAAAAATTCAATTTTCCTAAAAACCATCTCAAGAAACACTGTCTGCGGACATATCCACCCGCAAAACAACCGCCCCCACGCGGCCGTAAATAAGAACACGAAAACTACAAGCGCAATAGTGGCCAACACGAACAGATACAAATCCTGCGGCCAAAAGATGTGTCCGAGCAGGAAAAACCTACGATTGAGAATATCGCACAAAAGAAATGGGTTGCCGTTCATTTTGAGAAACGGCGCCCCAAAGAGAAACGCGAGCAGAAAAATCGACACAATCACCCGCGCACTGTGAAATCTCCCCTGCGGCTTGGTGGGGAAAACCCAAATCCGCCGCCCACGTTTGTCGATTGTCGCGAGCGAATCGCGAAACGATTCGCCGCTTTCGGTCACTGACACAATCCCTCTACTGCTTCACCAACTCACCCTGCGGCGCTTTGGGGTTAGGAGGATTGGTACCGCGCAAGGTCAGGATGTAACTCGCTACCTGCAAAATCTGATCGGGCGCCAGCTCCCCGCGCCAGGCCAGCATTCCCTTAGCAGGAAACCCGTACTTGATGGTCTTGGTGACATTTATCATCCCGGCGCCATGTATCCAGTAGTCATCAGTGAGATTTGGTCCGATATCACCCTCTCCTGATTTCTTGTGGCAGGTCGCACATTTGACAAGAAATGTTGATTTCCCCGATTCGATAGCCGCCGGATCAACAAGCGCGACATAGGTAGTTGTATCAGATTCCCGTGTCTCTTCGCGGAATCCCGTCAGCGACCGCTTGTGCACTTTTCCGGCAAGAGTTTGATCGCGCATTGGATCATAATACGGTGGATGGTAAACCGGCACCATACCGAGCGCTTTTATGTCGCGACTTTCAACCCTCGTATAGCTGGGGTCAAGTTCCTGTCGATATTCGTCGGCGCTGAGATATCCGACATTAACGACATGGTAGAAAATCAAATACAGGACTCCCCAGACGATAGTAAGATAGAACAACCAAAGCCACCAGCGGGGCAGATCATTATCGAACTCTTGAATCCCATCATAGTTATGATGCAACAATTTGTCTTGTGAGTCACTCATGTCCGGTATCTCCATTAGAAGCCCCTGACTTGTCGTCCAAAGGCAATCGGCTCAACATATCGATTTCTTTTCGGTCCATCCGCGCCACGCGAAAAACCACTCCGGTAAACGCCACCACAAACAATATTAATCCGATGATGGAATAAATCTGTGCGCCGGAAAAATTGCTTAGGGTATCGGAATTCATCTCGTTCTTTCCTTCTCCTACAATCCGGAGGTTGAGTTGGCGCCGGCTTTGATGTCGGTGCCCATTCGCTGTAAATACGCGATCAACGCGATAATCTCGCGATCCGACTGGCAGTCGATATTCGACTCTTTCAGATTCGCGACAATTTTCGTCGCCTGTATATCCAAATCGGCATTTGCCTGCAGATCATAACCCGGCGGATACGGAACCCCCAGCGTCTGCATAGCGCGAATCTTGGCGGGGGTCGAACCGGCGTCGAGCTTATCGCTCACCAGCCACGCAAACGAAGGCATCAGCGATCCGGGCGACATTGAGGTCGGGTCTTTCATATGGTTATAGTGCCAGGCATCGGGGTATTTCCCCCCGATCCGCATAAGGTCTGGTCCGGTGCGTTTTGACCCCCATTGGAAGGGATGATCATACACATACTCGCCCGCCTTCGAATATTCACCGTATCGCTCGGTTTCGGAACGGAAGGGCCGAATCATCTGTGAATGGCAGACATAGCACCCCTCACGCACATAGATATCTCTGCCTTGCAATTCCAGAGGAGTGTACGGCTTCACACTGGCGATAGTCGGGGTATTTGCGCCGATGAGAAATGTAGGGATAATCTCGGCCAACCCACCAATCAGGATTGCAACCAGCGTGATCACGGTAAATATCGCCGGTTTTCCTTCCAGCCAGCGGTGATTCAACAGCCCCGGCTTTTCTTCGCGCTGTTCGCGCGCAGGAACCTGTACTTCCTCTAAAGCCAACAACGACCCTGCACCCATTGTCTTGAAAAGATTCCAAAGTCCTATTACCGCGCCGACAAGGAACAATCCGCCGCCTATGGCACGGATAAAATACATCGGAATTATCTGAAGCACGGTCTCAAGAAAGTTCGGATATCGCAACAGACCTTCAGGCGTGAATTCTTTCCACATCAAACCCTGCGTAATTCCGGCGAAATACATTGGGAGCGCGTAGACGACAATTCCCAAAAATCCTATCCAGAAATGCCAGTTGGCGGCTTTCTCAGAATACAGCTTTGTCCGGAAAATTCGCGGCACCAGCCAGTACAGGATGCCGAAAGTCAGAAAGCCATTCCAACCAAGCGCGCCGACATGCACATGGGCAATAGTCCAATCGGTGAAATGCGAAAGAGCGTTGACACCTTTCAACGACATCATCGGGCCTTCAAAGGTCGCCATACCATAGGCGGTCACCGCCACGACCATAAACTTGAGCACCACACTCTCGCGGACCTTGTCCCAGGCCCCGCGCAAGGTCAAGAGACCGTTGAGCATCCCACCCCACGACGGCGCAATAAGCATTACTGAAAAAACAGTACCGAGCGACTGCGCCCAATCAGGTAGGGACGAATACAGCAGGTGGTGCGGCCCGGCCCAGATATAGATGAAAATCAACGACCAAAAATGTACAATCGACAGCCGATACGAAAAGACCGGTCTATTGGCGGCCTTGGGAAGAAAATAGTACATTAGCCCGAGGTAAGACGTCGTCAAAAAGAATGCTACTGCGTTGTGACCATACCACCACTGCACCAACGCGTCCTGAACCCCGGCGTACACCGAATAACTTTTGAGAAACGATACCGGAAGCTCAATCGAATTGACAACATGCAATATGGTTACCGTCACCCATGTGGCGATATAGAACCAAACCGCCACATACATATGCTTCTCTCTTCGGGTGATAATCGTCCCAAAAAGATTCAGCCCAAAGACAATCCAAACCAATGCGATCGTGATGTCAATCGGCCACTCCAGTTCGGCGTATTCTTTCCCCGAAGTAAAGCCGGCCGGGAGGGTCAAGGCCGCCAAAACAATAATGAGTTGCCAACCCCAGAAGTTGATCTTGCTCAACAGCGGCGACCACATAGGCGCTTTGCAAAGCCGGGGAAGCGAGTAATAAATCCCCATGAAAATGCCGTTGCCAACAAAGGCAAATATCACGGCATTGGTGTGTAGCGGCCTCAGATGCGAAAAGGTGGTGAACGAAAGGCCAAAGTTGAGCGCCGGAATAAACATCTGTAACGCGATAATCAACCCAACCAACATTCCCACCACTCCCCACACCAAAACGGCGATTGAGAAATCGCGGACTACTTTGTTATCGTATTGTATGGTCTCCGTGGCCATCTCTATACACTCCCTGTGTCAGGTGTTCTTTTCATGAGTATGAGTATTTACCGGCGTTTCATCAAACAAAATTCGATGCGCCGGGGTATTAGTATCGTCGTATTGGCCACTCTGTACTGCCCAAATGAAGGCCACCAAGAATCCGGCCGCTACCAACACCGAAGCGGTGATCAAAATAACGATTACCAGCATCCTACGCCAACCCCTCCCGGCGAAGCGCCAGCCAGACAGTGCCCGTTCCGAACGCCACTACCGAAACCGAGCTTACCGGCATAAGTATTGCCGACACCAGCGGCGACAGATGTCCCGTTGCCGCGAAGCTCAGCCCGATGATATTGTAGATGATGGAAAGCGTAAAACTGGCATACACTACTTTTCGCGCTCCCCGCGAGGATCGCAAGAACTGATTCAGCTGTTCAAGCTTGCCACCGTGAAGAATCCCATCACAAGCCGGTGTGAACGCCGAGGTGTCTTCAGTGACGGCGATACCGACATCCGCTGAACTCAGCGCTCCGGCATCGTTAAGCCCGTCGCCGAGCATAAGCACCTTGCGGCCACGCAAACGTAGCTGTTCGACATATTCTCTCTTCTGATGCGGTAATTGATCGAATACCAGAGTGGCTTTATCTCCAAACAGCTCGCGTAGTTTTTTTTCCTCGCGTGGGGTGTCGCCGGTGAGAACCGCCAGTTCGTGCGATTCCCCTAATTTGTTCAATGCGTCAGCCAGACCATCTCTATAGGCAGACCCAAGCTTGAACGCGCCTCGATAATTTCCATCAACCGAAAGACACACTGAGCTTCGGTCATCGGCATGCAATTTTGTTTCCGCCTGATGATTGTCCGAACCCGACAAAACAAAATCCCGCCGACCCAGCCGAATTAGTTTTCCGTTGACCGTTCCCGCAATACCATGACCGGGAATCTCACTGAATCCGGTAACCGTTGGGGTTTCGGACAACTTGAGGTAATCAACAATCTGACGACTCGCAGGGTGAGTTGAGTGCCTTGCGACCGAAGCGATTTCTAACCGCTCATCTGGTGTTAAGTCCGAACCATCAAACGAAACTGATTTATCGTCGGCCCTGGTAAGCGTCCCTGTTTTATCGAAGACGATAGAATTAACACGCGAGAGAGCATCGACCACATCGGGATGCCGAACAAACAATTGTTTCGCTCCGAACAGACGCATCGCACTGCCGAACACGAATGGCCCTGATATCGCAATTGCGCATGGGCAGGCCACCAGAAGTACCGATGTAAACGCATGCACCCAGCGGGTCGGGTCGGTCTTGAGCCACCAAAGGGCAGTCAGACCTGCGATAAGCAGGACCGCCAGCGTAAAGTAAACGCCGATCCCTCTGGTGACAGTTGATAACACGCGCTCTGATGCATCACCGGATTTACTATCCAAATCGCGGCGCTCTGACCAGAGATTGACCAGATAGCTTTGGTCGACCGATTTGATAACTTCAATTTCGACCGCGCCACCGATCTGCCTGCCGCCGGCATATACTCGATCGCCGATATGGAGTTCGTGCGGGTCGCTTTCACCGGTAACAAATGAATAGTCAACCGAAGCCAGCCCGGCCATCAAGATACCGTCAGCCGGATATAACTCCTGATTCCGAATGACAAGGCGATCGCCAACACCAATAGAGGTTACAGCCGCGGTCTCTTCAACCTGACCGCGTTTTCGTCTAACCGCTATTGGGAAATATGCCCGATAGTCACGTTCAAACGACAACCACTGATAGGTCTTTCGCTGAAACAGTTTTCCTGCCAGCAGAAAAAACACCAACCCGGCGAACGAATCAAAATACCCCGGCCCACTCCCGGAAAGAATATCCCAAGCGCTCCGAAAAAACAATGCAATGAGTCCAAGAGCTATCGGAAAATCAAGATTGATTGTCTTAATCCGCAAACCCGCCCACGCCGTCTTGAAATAATCGGACGACGAATAAAAGAATACTGGAATAGCCAACAGAAGATTGGCATACTGAAAAAGAGAGGAAATTCTCTCTTCGCCGATGTTTCCGGATGAAAAATATTCCGGAAAACTGAACAACATAATATTGGCAAACGAAAATCCGGCCACCCCGATCTTCACATATAGCGAAAGATTCGGATTGCGCACGGGTTTAGCATCGACGCGATCCAACCGGATATCCGGCTCATACCCCAGTCGTGCTAAAAGCCCCACGACCTCGGAGAGTTTGACCGATTCATGATTGTATTCCACCGTGAGACGTCGTGCGAGAAAGTTCACCGACGACCGCCTGATTCCCGAGTTAAGCCGAAAGAGATTCTCTAATAGCCAAATACAGGCCGAACAGTGAATTTGTGGCGTCGAAAAAGTTATCCGTGACCGCGCGGCATCTGAATATTCCAACAGGCGAGGTGTGATAGCCGGATCATCCAGATACCCAAACCGTTCGAGATCGTGTCCAGTCGGCTTCTTGCCTGCCTTTTCTTCGACCGTGTAATATGCTTCTAAGTTGGCATCGCGGAGAATTTGGTAGACCGCCCGACACCCAGCACAACAAAAGATCTTCTCATCACATCCGAACGACTCTTCATCGGCATTCTGACCGCAATGGAAGCATGCAATTTTGTTCGTGGTTGTCGATACAGTAGTCATAACTTTTTTCAGCGTGCGGTCGAACAATTCATATTTTGCGGTACAGATTTATCCGCACTCATCTTTACCCGGCGTCAAGTATAGATAATCTTGATTATCAGGGCAAGAGTTTGTATAAATTTGAACGTGGCATAATTCTACCCACGATATCGATATTCCGTATCCTTGTCTTGCATGTGGTATAAGGGCTCACAGCGTTAGTGCGCGGCATATCCTATATGCCCGCTCTTTTTGAAATGGGGCAGACCCCGCCTTAGCGGGGCCGCCCACGAGATTGCTTCGCGTAGTTTATCCTGAGCGAAGCCGAAGGGCTCGCAACGACAGACTTAAGGGTTTTTCAACAAGCCCCTCAGCAGTGATCTACCTGTTGAGGTGTCGTCATACCTTCCGGCGTGACTTCGTGTCGGAACATCTCCGATGTACCCGTATCAAAGTGGGGCAGACAGGATGTTTGCCGCCCACGAGAACAACAGAGGACCCTTTCGATTAATGGGTTCGTTTCACAGCGGTTTGTAAATTCGGCGATCTCCCCTGTAAGTTGTTGGACGATACCAGAGAAATGGCTTTGTTTGACATTCAGACATATGTCTGGACCATGGCGCTTCGCGACGTTGTGTTGAGTTTTTTGTGTCGCCAATTGGCTTTGTTTGACAGCATCTTTTGTCTTTCGCGAAATTGACTCCACGGGCGGCGAAATGGGTTCGTTCGATCACCTATTTGGTTTCGGACGGCGCTGTTTTCGGTATTGTTTTTCATATCACTTCACAGATACGGGCGAGCACAGAATCAGTGGTGAGTTGGTATTGATTTTGCGGAGGGATGGAGAGCACTACATACGCTGTCATGTGGCAGACTCAAAATGGGGCAGACCCCGCCTTAGCGGGGCCGCCCACGGAATATTCCGTTTGAAGGCGGCCTACCTGTGCTCAATTATAGTAAATTGCACGGGAGAACGCTATAGCGAGTCGATCACTTTTGTCACCGACTTGGCGTCGTTCATGATATAAAAGTGCAGGCACTTGACCCCGTGATTCAACAGATCACGCGCCTGTTCGGTCGCCCAGCGGACACCAATTTCTTTAACATGCTTGGGGTTTGCCTGGATTTCATCGACCAGCGGCTCGGGAATGCTTACGTAGAAATGGCGCGGGATATTCGTCAATTGATGCAATGAATTGATTATTTTTATTCCGGGGATAACCGGCACACCCAATTCGGCCTTGGTGCATTCCTCGACAAATTTATAATACGCCCTATTATCGTAGAACATCTGCGAAACGACATAGTCAGCCCCTGCCAATACTTTTGATTTCAAAAAACCAATATCTGTTTTGACATTGGGCGACTCAAAATGTTTTTCGGGATACCCTCCCACACCGATGCACATTTCAATTGGCGATGACTCGACAAGCTCCTCGAGATACTTGCCGCGTTTCAAATCGCATAACTGCTCCACAAGTTCGATTGCGTATTCGTTCACCGTATGGCCGTTGGTTTTCGGTTTGTGGTAATTCGGCTCATCACCGCGTATCGCCAGCACATTATGTATTCCGAGATAATTCAGTTCGATCATCACATCTTCGGATTCCTCACGCGTGAAACCGCGGCAGAGAATATGCGGGACAGTGTCAATATTGTACCGATTCTGAATAATCCCGCAGATGCTGATTGTCCCGGGGCGTTTGCGGCGGACCCGGCGACGAATGGTGCCGTCGGGCTGTTCGTCGTAATACGCCTCTGCCGGATGACTTGTCACATCAATAAACGGCGGCTGATAGGGCAGAACCTGTTCGACAATCGCCATAATGTCCTGCGCGCTTGAGCCACGCTGAGGTGGGATGATTTCGTAGCTGAAAAGCGGGTCTTTCGCCCGCTCAAGATGTTCGGTCACATACATCGGATCGTACTATCCTTTCTTATCTGGATCATACAATAAATTCGGTGCCAACCAGCGCTGTACTTCTTCTATCGACATTCCCTTGCGAACAGCGTAATCCGCGACCTGATCGCGGTTAATCTTCCCCACGCCGAAATAATGTGACTCGGAGTGAGCGAAATACCAGCCGGAAACCGCGGCTGTGGGAGTCATCGCAAAATTCTCTGTTAAATTCAGCCCTATATTCCGGTCAACAGTCAGCAGTCGCCACAATAGCGCCTTTTCGGTATGATCCGGGCAGGCAGGGTATCCCGGCGCAGGACGAATACCGGCATATTCTTCTTTTAGTAACGCCTGGCCCGTCAGTTTCTCGTCTTTGGCGTACCCCCAAAACTCAGTACGCACCCGCAGGTGCAGACGCTCGGCCAGGGCTTCGGCCAGACGGTCCGCCAACGCTTTGCCCATGATCGAATTGTAGTCGTCGTGGTTGCGCTCGCATTCACGGACAAATTCATCCAACCCAAATCCGGCGCAAACTGCAAAAGCTCCCATATAATCGGCAACGCCGGATTCCTTAGGCGCGACAAAGTCTGAAAGGCAGGCGTTGTTCTTCCCCGCTGATTTTTCTTTCTGTTGTCGGAGGTGGTGAAGTGTCATCGCAACTTCTGACCTGCTCCCATTGACATATATTTCAACATCATCGCCGACGCTATTTGCCGGAAATAGTCCGAACACCGCGCGAGCAGTGAGAATTCGTTCGTTGATAAGCCGGTTCAATAGCTGATTGGCGTCATCAAATAATTTTCTCGCCTGATCTCCCAGATGTTTGTAATTGAGAATCTCCGGATATCGACCCGGAAGCTCCCACGCCATAAAAAACGGCGTCCAGTCTATATACGACACTAATTCAGCAAGAGGATATGATTCAAATACAGTAACTCCCGATTTCAGTGGAGGAGTTGGCCGATAGTGTGACCAATCTATCGAAATACGTGCCCTTCTCGCCTCCTCAATCGAAAGAAGATGGGTAACTTCGCGGCGACCGGCATGTTCTTTCCGCACCGATTCGTATTGTTCAGTAATATATCGCGCATACGCCTCGCGTTTCCCTGCATTCATGATATTGCCGACCACCGCCACCGCCCGCGAGGCATCGGGAACATGCACCGTAAGATGATCGTATTCCGGAGAAATCTTGACAGCTGTGTGCACCCGCGAGGTTGTGGCGCCACCGATGAGAAGCGGGTATTCGCACTGTTGACGTTTCATCTCGCGCGCGACATGAACCATTTCGTCAAGCGACGGTGTAATCAATCCCGACAATCCAATCACATCAACTTGTTGTTCGCGGGCCTTTTCTAAAATTTTCTGAACCGACACCATCACGCCCAGGTCTATCACTTCATAGTTATTGCAACCGAGCACGACACCGACAATGTTTTTCCCGATATCATGAACATCACCTTTGACCGTCGCCAACAGAATCTTGCCATTTGACAACGACTCACCGGCTTTCTTGCGCGCCTCAAGATACGGAGTAAGCACGGCGACCGCCCGTTTCATGACCCGCGCGCTTTTGACTACCTGCGGCAGGAACATTTTCCCGGCGCCGAACAAATCACCGACTGTGTTCATCCCCGCCATCAGCGGCCCCTCGATTATTTTCAGAGGATCGGCATGGTGTTCATACGCCTCAAGCGTATCCTGTTCTATCCACTCGGTAATTCCATGTACCAGCGCATGCGACAGCCGGTCATCGATCGATAATTTGCGCCAGACTTGTTCCTCTTGCTGACGCGCCATGCTGGCGGTTTTGGTCGTAGCCAGCTCGACCAGACGGGACGTGGCATCGGGCGAGCGGTCGAACAAAACATCTTCGATAATCCGCCGCGTGTCGGGCGGAATGTCTTCATAAACCGGAAGCTGACCGGCATTGACAATCCCCATGTCCATTCCTGCCTGTATCGCGTGATAGAGAAAAACCGTATGCATCATCTCGCGCAGAGCCGAATTCCCCCGAATGGCAAACGAGAGATTACTGACACCACCACTGATGAGACTATCAGGTAATAACCGCTTGATGCTCTTGCACGCTTCGATATAGTCGATGGCATATCGATTGTGCTCTTCGATTCCGGTGGCTACCGCGAAAATATTCGGATCGAAAATAATATCCTGCGGCGGAAAACCGAGATCGATGGTAAGCGTTTTGTACGACCGCTTGCAGATATCAACTTTGCGTGCGTGGCTGTCGGCCTGCCCCTGTTCATCAAATGCCATCACAATTGTTGCGGCGCCATATTGACGAATCAATCGGGCGCGACGCTTAAACTCTTCTTCACCATCTTTCAAACTAATGGAGTTGACAACGCCCTTACCCTGAATGCATTTCAAGCCGGCTTCGATTACCTCCCACCGCGAGGAATCGATCACTATCGGCACCCTGCTGATTTCCGGATCAGAGGCGATCAACTGCAGAAAAGTGGTCATCGCGGCGACAGATTCGAGCATGGCTTCATCCATGTTGACATCGATCATTTGCGCGCCGCTTTGAACCTGCTGGCGGGCAATCGCCAGACCTTCCTCGAATTTCCCATCTTTAATAAGTTTGGCGAATTTCGAAGATCCTGCGACATTGGTACGTTCGCCAATATTGACAAAAAGTAAATCAGGGTGAAATACCAGCGGCTCAAGCCCAGACAAACGGGCATATCTTGGAATTTCGGGAACTCTGCGCGGCGTAACTCCGCGTACTGCTTCGACCATCGCTCGAATATGCTCAGGCGACGTGCCGCAACATCCACCGACAATGTTCACAAGACCGGCCCGGGCAAATTCCCCTATTTGTGAGGCCATGTATTCCGGCGTGTCGTCATACCCGCCGAATTCGTTCGGCAATCCGGCGTTAGGATAGACCGATACATACTGATCGGCGATACTTGATAAAGTTTCAAGATGCGGCCGGAGTTCCTCGGCCCCAAGCGCGCAGTTGAACCCCACGCATATTGGAGCGCAATGACTGACTGATATCCAAAAGGCTTCTGGAGTCTGGCCGGAAAGTGTTCGCCCGCTGGCATCGGTAATAGTGCCCGAAATCCAGATCGGTAGATCGATTTGTCGCTCGTACAGTAATTGCCTTATAGCAAATAGCGCCGCCTTGCAGTTGAGTGTGTCAAAGACCGTCTCGACCAGCAAAATATCCGCGCCACCGTCGATTAGCCCCTCGGCCTGAGTTCGGTATGCCGCGCCAAGTTCATCGAACGAGATATTGCGAAAACCGGGGCGATTCACATCCGGTGAGAGCGAACAAGTGCGGTTGGTCGGTCCTAGAGCACCGGCAACAAAGCGCGGGCGTTCCGGATTTTTTGGGGTGAATTCATCAGCGGCCTCTCGTGCCAGACGGGCCGCCGCAAAGTTGATATCATACACGGCACTCTCGGTGCCGTAGTCGGACTGACTGATCGTAGTACCATTAAAACTATTTGTTTCGATGATGTCTGCACCGGCCTCAAGATAGGCACGATGAATGGCGCCGATGACGTCAGGGCGAGTCAGACACAGGAGATCGTTGTTGCCGCATAGCTCTTTGTGATGCCCCGCAAATCGCTCCCCGCGAAAATCGGATTCGGTCAGCTTATACGACTGAATCATCGTGCCCATCGCGCCATCGAGCACGAGAATCCGCTCAGTCAACAGCTTCTGCAATTTTTGTGCGTTCGAGACCACTTCTCCCATAATTCCGTGCGTGGCGGTCGTCCTCGCCGGCCCCGTCTAGGATAATGNNGTCTAGGATAAATCAAGAATCGGCGGACGAGGACGGCCGCCAACCACAAACCGGCCCCGACGGGTTGAAATCATCGACCAACTCCGGCGGTAATAAAGTGCGGACTTTAATTGTCAAAGTCAATGAATCGCTTTACCGGGGGGCGGGGGGACGTGAAGTCAGACGTTCCGAGGCCGTCCCATATGATGCAAAACTCCGTGCGTGGCGGTCGTCCTCGCCCGCCACGTCCAGGATAAATTGAGAGTCGGTGGATGGGGACGGCCACCGACCACAAATTATGCCGCCCTTGACTTTTATCAAGGTCTTATTTTGTCTTTTTTCCGATGTTATTACTGAAGAACATAAACCGAGAGGACAAAATAGATGGCGACAAGAAATATCATTCGAATCGATGAAGAAAAATGCGACGGCTGTGGCGACTGCGTTCCGTCCTGCCATGAAGGCGCGCTGGCTATCGTAAATGGCAAAGCGAAATTGATCAGCGAGACCTACTGCGACGGCCTCGGCGCCTGTCTGTCCGAATGCCCACAGGGAGCTATTACCATCGAGCAACGCGAAGCCGTCGATTTTGACGTCGAAGCAACTACCCGCCATATCGCCCAACTTAAGATTCAGCAAATGATGAAAGCCGCGCCCCCCTCTGGCGGTTGCCCCGGTAGTATGGCACGATCTATTCCATCAACACCTGCCGCTCCTAAGGCCGCGTCTTCCGCTAGTTCGTCTCCGCAAACCAATGAACTTCGCTCCTGGCCGATTCAACTCAAACTTGTCGCGCCCAACGCGCCGTTTCTTTTTGGCGCTGACTTACTTGTCTGTGCCGATTGCGTACCATTCGCTGTGCCCGATTTTCACTCCCGCTTTTTGGCTGGAAAAATAGTCCTCGTAGGTTGCCCCAAACTCGACGACCTCAATCTCTATCACCAAAAAATGACGGCCATGTTCAGCATGTGTCAGCCGAAAAGTCTTACCGTCCTAAAAATGGAAGTCCCCTGCTGTACCGGCATTGCTCAGGCGGCTCTTAATGCCCAACAGTCTGTCAATCCTGAGCTACCGGTGGAAGTTTTCACGATCGGCATTAACGGCGACATACGCCCTGAAAAAATATCCGGCCCCAACGCCGGCATCCCATTGATCTAATGAACGAAAGAAACCGTAATGAGCGAATTGATTGACAATACCCAGAAACGAAAAGACCTGCTCAAGCATATGATCCTACAGCTTCACAATGGTGAAGCTCCTACGGCCGTGAGAAGCCAACTCGCCCGCCTGATGGGCAGTGTTCCGTATGACATGGTGGTCGAGGTTGAGCAGGAACTGATGGCTGAGGGTCTACCCTACGAGGATGTTCTCCGGTTGTGCGACATTCACGCCGCCGCTCTCGAAGGCCAAATATCGCACGAAGGATCCAAGGACGCACCCCCCGGTCACCCGGTACACACCTTCCTCGAAGAAAACAAAGCCCTACGATTTGAAACTTCGTCGGCACGAAAACTTTTCGCCGCCGCTAAAGCATCAACCGGCGCGGAGCTTCAACCAATTCTTGATCAGGTCCGCATGCGAGTTCAAGCGCTTACCGATGTCGACAAACATTATCTTCGCAAAGAATACCTGCTCTTTCCGCACATGGAGGCGCACGGTATCACCGGGCCGCCAAAAGTGATGTGGGGAAAACACGACGAAACCCGTGCCCTACTTAAAGGTGCGGTCGAAGCGGTGCAAAGTGTGCGCGGTATCAAAGCCGACGAAGCGGCCGCAGTCATTGATCTTGTGCTTGAACCGGCTGTCCAATCGATAGAAGGTATGATCATGAAGGAGGAGGAAATTCTTCTCCCGATGTGCATGGACTCACTCAGAATCGATGAGTGGCACGAGATATATGTGCAAAGTATCGAATATGGTTTTTGTCTATTCGACCCAACGGTAGAATGGAAACCCGAAGGCCTTACCGCCGAGACTGCCGGACCATCCGAATCAGGACGCATCCAACTGCCCTCCGGATCGTTTACGACAACTGAATTGGATGCTATCTTGAATTCAATACCGTTTGATCTGACCTTTGTCGATGCCGATGACAAAGTTCGGTATTTCACGCAGGGACGTGAACGGATTTTCTCGCGCAATCGCGCGATTCTTGGAAGGTCAGTGCAGATGTGCCATCCGCCGTCGAGCGTGCACATCGTCGAACAAATACTCAGCGACTTTCGCTCCGGCAAACAGACGGCCGCTCCTTTCTGGATCAATATGAAAGGCCGGTTTATTCATATCGAGTATTTTGCCCTGCGTGACCGAGAGGGAAAATATCTCGGTACTCTTGAGGTATCGCAGGACCTTACCGACAAACGCGCCCTAACAAGCGAGCAACGATTGTTGTCCTACGCCGAGGAGAAACCGCATGCCTGATACTAAACTCGACATCACCCCCGACACCAAAGTCGGCGCCCTGCTCGATGCCTACCCCAAACTCGAAGAAAAGCTGATCGAATTGGCCCCTGCGTTCGGCAAACTCAGAAACCCAATTCTGCGAAAAACGGTAGCCAAAGTCGCAACCCTTCGCCAGGCCGCACAAGTGGGCGGTATCAGCTTGGGCACGATCATTACGACGCTTCGTCGCGAAGCCGGACTCGAGTCGATTACGACGGCCGACGGAGAATCCACCGGCAAAACTGCCCAACCAACCTGGTTTTCTAGTGACAAAATCACACAATCATTCGATGCTCGCCCAAGCCTCGAATCGGGCCAGCACCCGATGGCGATTGTCATGGAACATCTCAGCAAACTTCCGCCCGGCGGCATCTACGAACTGGTCACACCCTTTGTCCCCGCCCCACTGTTGGACATGGCCGACAAGAAGGGATTTGTGAGCTGGAGTGTGAGCGAGGGCACGGATTGCGTAAAGAGCTATCTGATGCGAAAAAAGTAAATAGCGGTGCAGGGACTCGAACCCCGGACACGCGGATTATGATTCCGCTGCTCTAACCAGCTGAGCTACACCGCCATCTCATGCCCAAAAGTCTGCCCAATGTACACTTTTTTTCCGCCCCGTCAACCTTGCCCCACCAATCCGAACACAAAAGAAAAAGGCCGCACGAATCCTTCCGCACGGCCCGTAATACTAAAGGAGTTGCCCCTCACAAGCAACTCCTTATCCCCACCTCTTAAATACCCTTCACCGCCATACTGCGTATATTTAAGAGTAACTGCACCAAAGTATTAAACAACAAATGTGCCAATCTTGAACAAATTCGCAAACATCGTATCAATGCATTGATAACAAACACGTTACGACATTCGCACCAACCTCAAACAAGTCCGATCGACAACATAAGCGCAGTTCCTGCGACACAACAATCGAGTATTGTCATGCGCAAACGAACAAAGTCATTACACAACAACAAGATAGTCGACGCACTGCCTGCGTCGACTAACGTACGGAAACGGCCATAATTGACCGAATAGTGTCAAATCCTGCGCCTGGGTACGCTTTTTCTTAGTAGTAGTAGATTGCTTTGGCGCGTCCAGACCCTTCGACAAGCTCAGGGTGAAGTCACACAAGGATGAATGAGGTTAGCTAAATATCAATGATGATCACCTATGATGAACAGGTATCAATGATTGACTTCAGGCTGAGACAAATCAACTTCAGGCTGAGACAAATCAACTTCAGGCTGAGACAAATCAACTTCAGGCTGAGACAAATCAACTTCAGGCTGAGACAAATCAACTTCAGGCTGAGCCCGTCGAAGCCTCCATTCGTTCCGCAGACTTTAACCCATCGACAATCTCAGAGTTAAGTTCGCTTTTTTGCCAGATGAGCCGAGTGGCCGTGCAGGTCATGGGCCGCTTCCATGATCGCCTCGGAGATCACCGGGTGGGCAAAGATCAGATTCCCAAGCTGGGTCACGGTCATCCCCTGATGTATAGCCAGCGCGGCCACATGAATTATTTCAGAGGCGTGGAGACCAACCGCATGAACACCCAACAGCTTGTCGGTCTTCTTATCGCCTATGACTTTGACCTCGCCGGCGATTTCATTTTCGGCATGGGATTTCCCAAGCGCCCGCATCGGGAATTTGCCGATTGCGATATCAAATTCTTTGGCCGCCTCCGGTTCACGATACCCCACCGAGCCGACCTCGGGGTGAGTGAATATCACAGACGGAACCCCCAGATAATTCTTGGATGCCTTCTGACCAAGGCAGTTATCCACCGCCACCGAACCGTCATGCACTGCCGTATAGGCCAGAAGAATCTCACCGCGTACATCACCGATGGCATAAATATTTTTCAAGTTGGTCCGCATATCGGCGCCGGTCTTAATCGAACCGTTAGGGTTCATTTCGACGCCGACATCCTCAAGCCCGATTTCCTGCGTATTGTACGCCCGACCAACGGACACCAACGCTTGGTTGGCGTCGATTGTCTGCCCGGTCGAGAGCTTGGCTGATATACCAGCTGGGCCGCCGGTGATCGACTCAACCCGTGTCTTCAGGTGAAGACCGATTTTGTGTTTCTTGAACTCGCGCTCCATAAGGGCCGAACTTCCCGGATCTTCCATCGGAAGTACCCGCTCCAGCATTTCCACCATGTCCACTTTGACATCAAGCATGGAGAGCATTGAGGCCCACTCGCATCCAATCACCCCCGCGCCGATAATCAAAATCGACTCGGGAAGGTGTTGCAGTTCGAGCAGATGATCGGACGTGAGTATCCGCCTCCCATCGATTGGAAACGCCGGGATATTGATTGCCCGTGAACCGGTGGCAACAATGATATTTTCTGCTTTGAGTTTGGTCTCATTGCCGGCTTCGTCTACTACCGTTACCTGATTGGCGCCGCTGATTTTCCCCCACCCTTGATAATGGGTTACCCCGTGAGACTTGAATAGCTGGGCAATGCCGCCAACCAAACTGCCGACAATTTTGTCCTTCCGTGCCCGCATCGCCATCCAGTCGTAAACTGGCGGGACTGCCAGTTTGATGCCGAAGGTATCCGCCTCTTTCATGTTCTTGTATTGTACTGCAGAGGCGATCAGCGCTTTGGATGGAATGCACCCCCGGTTGAGGCAGACGCCACCAAGCTCACGGTTCTCGACTACAGCGACACTGGCTCCTTTGATAGCGGCCCGAATAGCGGCCGTGTAGCCGCCAGGCCCGCCGCCGATGATAATAATCTTGTAACTATCTATGACACCTGCTCCTTGTTTGTACGCATATGAATGTGCCGCATAATGTAGGAGTTCCCACCATTTGGCAAGTAGAGAAG